>OGQX01001451.1_pt1 | contig 21589 bp, 18 predicted proteins | sample 1553291 | NCBI WGS metagenome assembly OGQX01 (sample SAMEA2580030, study PRJEB22360) | human gut metagenome | biome: human gut; feature: human-associated habitat; material: faeces | place: Denmark | collected 2008/2010
GGAATGGCGGCTACAGCGTCGAGTATCTCTTTATTATGCGTGGCAAAACTCGACTCCGTCTTTTCGGAAACGGATTCCGTGATCTTATCGTAATCGATTTCTTCCGCCGCGGGAACCGCTTCGACGATTTTTTCTTTTATCGTCTCCGCAATGGCCTCGTAATCGGGTTCAGGACGGGCGGCAAGTTCTTCGAGCTTCTCCTTGATTTCCGCGAGTACTTTATCGATTTGCTCGAGAAGTTCGACTTTGCCCTCCACCGTATCCAGCTTGGTGAGCACGTCCTCCGTCAAAACTGCGGATAAAGACTCATAAATCATTTGGTTCTGCTGATAACCGTATTTCAGTTCGCGAACCATGGATTGCGCGGTTTGAGCGTTCGTCTCCGTAGCGGAAGCAGTCTCTTTCTGGATAGACTGGTATACGGAGCTGGATTGCATTGCCGCGTATTTGAGCTCGTTCATCAGCTCTTTTTTCATCTTTTGCAAATCGTAGGTGAGACCGTTATACAACCCCTCTATCATCAGAGCTGTTTCGTTCCCCCGAGGCGGTACGTTTGCATAAGCATAAGGAGCTTGTTTCTGATTGTTGTTACCGTAATCCGTCATATTACACCTCAATTTTTCTTGTTCGCTTGCGAATATAAAAATCGGATAAGCTACTATGTTTATAATTTTACACCATTTTCGTCAAAAAGTAAATACCCTTTACGAAAATAATTTCCGTTTTTTTAATTTTCCTTAAAAACCCCGTCTCGACATTCGCAAGGGGAATTTTATGAAAATATACGAAAGAAAACTTTTTATGGCAGCGCCGGCAAATTCTCGTAAGCGATTTTTCCTCGGCGAGACAAACGAGCCATGTCCGTCGCGAAGAAAAACGCAATAAGCGAAAAAACGCCGATACCGTATCCTCTTTATTTACGCTTTTTATTATAGCACATCTAATTCCCGCGGTCAAGGGTTTTGAGAAAAAATCTCGTCAGAAAGCATAAAAATTTGCCAGAAAGTTACAAACGAGGCGTTTGAACGGAAAAAAATCCGTCCATTATTATTTCCGTCCATGGTGCCGATAGACAAAAAAAGCGCAGTCGAGGCTTTCCGTCGCTGCGCTCTTTCTGTTGTTTCCGTACGTTTTTTGTCATCTTTCGTGATGCTCGGCTTCGAGATGAGGTGAATCGTGTTTTCCCGCGGCGAGTTCCCGATAACCCTTTACCGGCGTTTCGTCCTTCAAAGCCATGACGTATTCAGCATACTGCTCCTCCGTCATTTTAGGTACTTTTTCTTTTCTGTTTTTTGATGATTTACTCATGATAAGGGTTCTCCCAAAAAAAGAATTTGAAAGAAGTATGCCCCCGTTTTCCGTTTTTTATTCCCATATTTTCAGAGTAAAATACAGATTACCCCTCCCCTGCCTTCATTGACGATTCGGGTGATTGTACGGCGCATTTTTTTGCGGATATCAGGCGGCATAGCGTCCATTTTATCCGACAATTCTTCCGAAACGAGCTCCCGAAGCGTCTTGCCGAAAATATTTGTATTCCAGACTTTATCCGTATGCTCCTCATAATCGGCGAGAATATCGCGGACAAATTCTTCACCCTGTTGCTGCGTTCCGATAATAGGATTGACTTCCCCCGTGACTTCTACTTTCAATATATGATAGCTTGCGGCACTCGCCTTGAAATTTACCCCGTATCCCGATCCCTTACGAATAAGTTTCGGCTGTTCGAGCGTCATATCTTCCGCACTGGGCGCCACCATACCGTACCCGTTTTCCTCCGCATCGGCAAAAGCTTCTTTAATTTTGTCGTAATTGCGTTTTGCTTCCGCGAGAGACTTTACGTAACGCATCAGGCAAAAATCGTCAGAGATATTCTCTCCGCATTCTTCGCTCAGTACCTCGTAAAAGAGACCTTCTTTTGCCTCGATGCGAATTTCTGCCCGTCCCTTGCCGAGTTCCATGGAAATGTTGTCGGGATTGAGAAATTTATCTTCGTCGCAGAAGAGCTTTTCGAGTAAAAGGCAATCCTTCATGCGTATCAAAGAAGGTGCAATTTTTTTAAGTTTTGCTAAAATTGCCGAAACGGTCTTGCTTGTTTCCGGCAGATACTGTATCCATTTGGGGATTCTGACATCGACTCCGACCACGGGAAATTCAAAAAGGACTTTCTGCATAATCTGCATGATTTCGTCCTCTCCGAGAGCTTCGGCATTGACGGCAATAACGGGAACGCCGTATTTCTCCTCCAAAGAGGCACGCAGAGCCCCCTGCGTTTCCGGTTGGCGGCAATTGAGAAGAATGACAAACGGTTTTCCGATCTGTTTGAGTTCTTCGGCTGCATGTTCTTCGGCTGCGACATAAGCTGACCTCGGAATATCTGTAATACTTCCGTCTGTCGTCATGAGGATTCCTATGGTGGAATGTTCTCGAATGACTTTTTCCGTGCCTAATTTTGCCGCTTTTTCAAAGGGCATGGCCTGTTCGCTCCAAGGCGTCTTGATAAGTCTGGGAGCCCCGTCCTCATCAAAACCGCCCGCCCCTTCTACAGCAAAGCCCACGCAGTCCACTAAACGGACGGACGCTTCCGCGCCCTCGCGAATAGAAATCTTAGCGGCCTGAGCGGGGACAAATTTAGGTTCCGTCGTCATGACCGTCCTTCCGGCGGCCGATTGGGGAAGTTCGTCCGTCATTACCGCGCGGCGGGATTCGTCGGCGGAAGGAATGACGAGCTGTTCCATAAACCTCTTTATAAAGGTAGATTTACCCGTACGCACCGGGCCTACCACGCCGATGTAAATATCGCCGTTTGTGCGGCTTGCAATATCTTCGTAAACGCTGTAATTTTCCATACCGACCTCCAACGTGGTTTCTGCGGATATCTGCGTTTTCTCCGCAAAAAATCCCCGCATTCAAACGTTACGGTTTAATATATGCGGGGATAGGTCATTTTATGAAGCAAATTTGCGTTTTTTACATTTTCTCCCGAACGGGAATCAACTAAGCGGAAAACCTCCGCCCGAAAAACCTTCTTTCAAAGAGGCTTCTTCTATCGTACGATAATCTTTGTCGTCCGAAAAATCTCTCGGTTCATTGTATTCTCCGCCTAATGCCTCGATGGCGTATTTGAGTTCCTGAAATTCGACGAATCCGATCGTTCTGTCCTCTATCTTTTTCATGAGATACGGAAGAGCGCGTTCGTCTCCGTAGGAGGCGAGGTATCCCGCGCGCACGGGAACACGTTCCGCATCCGAAAGAAATTCATTCAAAAGGATTTGAAAAATCTCTTCATTTCGTTTTGTAACTCTCGAAAGGATTTCAAGCATATATTCCGCGGCGCACCCCTCCCGATAGAAACGCAGCGCGTCCGACGACACGGCGTCAGCGTTTTCTTTAAGCTTATCGGCAGCGGCATCCCGAATATCCACGTCGAATTTATTCTGCGTCAAAATGTCGAAACATACCGAAAATACCTCCTCCGATATTCCCGCGAGATTGAGAGCGTAAGAGACCGTTTCTCCGTCATCGCTCTTCAAGAGTGGCAAAAAGACCTCCGCACAATTACGGCCCTCTATTTCCGAACAGAGAAAATCGGGTACGGGAACTTTCTGTTTCAAATGCGCTCCGAGCGTTTCGGCAAGTTCTCTGTCCGTCATTTTCGCATAGTACTGTTTGGGGGTGGATTTCACTTTTGCCACGTACGTATCGCCGAATTTTTTATAGAGCTTGGGAATGATATTCTCCCACTGTTTCTCCGTATATTTTCCTTTATTCTCTTCGATATACTGCGAAAGTTTTTCATCGAACAATCCGTCAAAATCTATCAGTTTCATTTGTTTTCTCCTTATTGTTTCGTGCTTTCGGCCGCATTTTCCCGTCGCGGAATATGCCGCGGCGAATTTCGAGCTTCATCAACGTTATTTCGATAAAACCGCCGCCATAATTCGATCCACGTTCTCCGAATGCGCGTCAAACGCGGGCGAAGCGGTCTTTGAATCTTTTCCTACTTCTTTGAGCCCGCCGAGCAAATAAATCGCGCAGGCAAGATCATCGGAACTTTCCGCAAGCGCCCAACAATCTTTCTTAACAAAAACCCGATAGACGTACTCCGTCATCGCTTTGATTTTATCGCCGTAAACGTCGTTGATGATCGTAAATTTGGAAGCGACCTTTGCATGAGCTTCTACAAACCGTTTATGTTTTCTCTTGCCGATTTTTATCCGTGCGAGGTGTAAATCCCTATAAATATTGCAGACGACCACACCGAAAGTGTTATCTTCATTTCTCGAATATAAGAGACGCAGCGCTTCTATTTTGAGGACGTCCGACACCTCGCAGTCGAGAAGCATATCGCGAAGAAATCCGTCCGCGCGGGCGTGCTCCGCCGTGACGATGGCGAGATACTGCAAGTCGTGCTCCATCCCGTCCATCTCGTCGAAACACCAGCGGAAATATCCCTCTTTCAAAGCAAGTGCTCCGAACAATTCCGCTTCCGCGCGCGGATATTTTCCGATTTTTAAGAGCGCCCGACAACGTTTCGCCCGTTCCGCCTGCGGAATCTTATAAAAATAAGTCATTTCCGGTTCCGGCTCCGTTTCGGGATTTTCCCGACGGCGGCGGATCGCTTTGAGATAGTATTCCGCCACGGCGGCGTCGGGATAAATGGTACACAGCGTTTCCAGCGCGGAAATCGCGAGCTCCGTTTTTCCGCTCTTATAGGCAGCCACACCCTTGAAATAAAGCATATTTCCGTCATAGGGAATTTCTTTTTCCAAAGCGAGGAATTGCTGCAAAGCCTGCTCGTGAAGATCGTTTTCGCAGCAGACCGTAGCCACTTTATACTGCTCTTCCGGCGTAAGATTTTTCAGCCCGCAAAGTCGGAATGCCACCGCTTTGCTCTCTTCGTGTTTTCCCTGTTCGGTATATACCGCTGCGAGCGTAGCCAGCGCTTGAACGTTTCCTTGATTTTCATCGATGAGTGCGAGACAAATTTTTTCCGCTTCCTTCGCCCGTCCGGACAGGAGATATGCTACTGCCTGAATTTCCCGAGCGCGTTCGTAATCGGGCGATCCCTTTTCTACTTTGGACAGAATCGAGATCGCGCGTTTACAGTCCCCGTTTTTCAAAGCGCGGGCTCCCGCTTCCGTCTCGCCCGAATAGTCCGCAAAGCGCGGCGGATACACAAAACGGAAATTGCTCCGTTTATCCCGTGCGAACGTTTCGGCTATCTCCAATTTATTTTCTTCCGTAAGGGTATCGTCCGCATCGATGAGTTTATTATAATAAAAAGCCGATTGCGCTTCGTTTCCCATATTCAGGTAGTTGACCGCGAGCCCCTCATAAATATCGGGCAAATCGTCTCCCGTACAGTTATCCATAAAACGGAACCAGCAATTCACCGCGGAAGAATAGAGTTCCATGTTTTCATAGATATCGGAGAGCATCATATAAGTTTCCCCGTTTCCGCCGTATAAAGACATTTCCTTGTACGTGAAACGGAGGGCGGAGAGATAATTCCCTTCGTCGTAATATTTTTCCGCTCTTTCGCGCAGGCGATTCCTGCTGAAATCTATTTTCAACACCTTCCGTTCCGTCATGCAAACTCCTTTCTTGGTTTCCGGACCGACTCGTTACGGAAACATCTCTTTTACGTCTTCCCTCGTAAAGCGGTAATCCCTATTGCAATAATGACAATGTACCTTTATTTCACCCTCTTCCCGTAAAATTTTTTCCAGCTCGTCTCTTCCGAGGGAAACCAAAACACCTTTCAAATACTCTCTCGAACAATTACATTTATATGCCGCTTCCCGCAGCTCCAATCCCACCGATTTTGCCGAAAAATAAGTTTCTGCGACTTTTTTGAGTCCGATTGCTTTTATCTCTTCGGCAATCTTTTTGAGATCTTTTCCCTTCGGAAGCTCCCGTACCGTCTTTTCGTCCGCAAAGGGCAGCGGCTGCAAAACGGCCGCGGAAGCAAACGTACATTTCCCCTCTTCCGACAATTCGACGACCGTCGCGATAAAAGTAGGAAGCTGCTCGCTGATTCGATAATATTCCTCGAACGCGCCGTCCGCGTCCCCGCTTTCGGGAAGCTCGCACATCCCCACAAACGGGCGACTGTAATCGTCGTCGCGCACAACCGTAAACGTACCTTTGTTTCCGAAACCGCACGATTTCCAATCTTCAACGGAGTCGATATAACCCCGAACATATAATTTGCGATTTCCCGAAACGCACAGAGAACCGAAATCGCCCCTGACGGTTACCGATATTTCTCCGGTCTCCTCTTTCAGACAGGCACTCATAAATGTTGCCGCCGCCAATGCCTTTCCTAAAATAATCGACGAGGAAGGAGTCAAATGATGCAGTCTTATCGCTTCTGAGACAATCTCCGTCGCATCTATCAAAGTCAAGGAAACCCGCTCGTCACGAATGAGCGTCCTTAAAACGTTCTCCATATTCCCATATTCTCAGTTCCGCTGTGCCAAAAAAACGAGTCGGTCGCTCAAAGTTTTATCTTCTCCGAGATGACCTTCCGTTTTTAGAACCGTAAACCCGCAAGAGCACAACGCGGAAACGATTTCTTCCTCCTCGTAAATATATTGAATGTGCCGTTCGTCCCGACGGGAAAACGCGCCGTCACCGTACCGAACGAACAGAGTGACGTCCATCGTTACTCTGTCTCCTGCAAGAGTATTAAAAGAAAGATAAACGACATCTTCCCGATCGTCCGCGCAAACAGTATTTGCAATCTTTTCGCGAAATTTGCGCGGAGAACTGATATCGAAAAGAAATATCCCCTTTTTATTTAACGCGGAACGGACGTTTCCAAACGCTTTTTTGAGTTTTTCTTTGGGAATGTAATTGACGCAGTCATTGACGGCAGTAGCAAAATCGAATTTTTCCGGCGTCTTGAACCTTGCTATATCTCCTTGCAAATATCGGATATTCGCTCCCTCCTGTCGGGAACGCCGCATGGCGAAGTTCAACATTTCGGGAGAAATATCCAACCCCGTCATCGCATAGCCCGCGCGATGAAAAGCTCGCGTGAACCATCCGCCGCCACAGCCGATATCGAGTCCGCTCCTCAACGGAAATGCGCCGAGTTTCGCAATTAAATACTGCGACCAATTTTCATAGCCGCAGTCATCGTTGAGATATTCGAACCAATCGGCAAGCCCTGCATAAGCCGCTTCCCGCTCCATATCTTCTTCTCCTTAAAACAAGCCCAGCCGGACAGATAATCCGGCTGAGTCCTGGAATTATTCCCCGAGCATCTTGGGCGGTTTTCTCTTTTTCTTCCTGCCCTTTTTGTCCGTTTCTTCCTGCAAAGCCTTTTCCCGTTCCTCGAATTGTTTATTATAGTCTACGTATCTCTTATCGTTCTTATGCTCCTGCTCGTAGGCTTCGGTATCCTCTGCAATATTTTGTTTACTCTCTCTAAGGCGCTGCAAGTCCTCCCGCGTGAAGGACTGCGGAAGCTCGTATACCTGCAACGAGTCATCGATCGGTTTAATCGGACGGGAAACTAACTTGGATTTTCCGGCGGCCAAAATGGCGCGCTTATATTGAAGAGCCGCTTCACTCTCTCCGCCCTCCAAGGCGCTTGTCCCGTCTTTGTTGTAAATTCCTCTGCCGACCTTCGCCCCTTTGATATTGGGGTTAATGAATTTATCGAACGCCCACTGTGCGAAGTCCAACCACACGAGCAAGGCATACGCGAAAGCAAACAGAATGAGAAGCATACCCGCAATCAACGTAAAAATGCCTCCGCCGATTAAAAAGAGCCCGAACGGAAGAAGCGCAAGCACGCCGAAAAACAATGACTGCGGCAACATGCCTATCGTCATGAGGAAAGAATTTTTAATGAGCGTCCAAACCCCTTGCTTATAGTTTACTCCGAGCGCAATCATCCAAAGGGACATCATCGCGGCAAGCGCTATGACGATACCGCTGAACGCCTCGGAAATGCGGAACCAAACTCGTTGTCCCTTGCTCAGCGACTGGGTAACGATGGACAACTCGGTAATATTTATAAGCGACTTACAAAGGAGCATGATGAGGGAGAAGAACAGAGCCGCTTGAAGAGCATTCCAAAAGTTCAATTTGACGCCACGCCAAAAGTCGTTCGCGACAAAAATCCCTTCGGTCCAAACCATATTGCGGATAACGTACATTCCGCCCGAAAGCCCTACCGCCGCGATAAAAGAAGCGACAGCGATGGCTCCGTACATAATCGCATCCGTCTGCATGAGCAGCATTTCCGAAAAGCCCACGATACTCGGCTGGGCCGGATAACCGACAGTGAGATTTGCCCCGAACGGATAAGTAATGCCGTTACTCTGATCCATAACAAAGCGAAAGATAAAAATTGCAATGATGGGAATGAAGAAAATCAGAATAAGTAAATTGACCTTAAAAATTTTGCCGAAATTGCCCTTAAAAATATCCCAGAATAGCTGCCAGCGATTTGTAGGCAAAGTACTTCTCGCGTACTCCTCGCTTTTTTCCTTGCCCTCGAGCATTCGGGCAATCAGCCCTTTCTTTTCCTGTGCCATGTATAAAACTCCAAAAAAATTAATTATCAGAAAACCTGCTTATTTATTGTACTACAATTTTATGATTATTTCAAGGAAAATTCGAAAAAATTTCAAATAAAATTTTCAATCGGGCAAAAATCTTTGACATTTCCCGTGGCTTGTGTTAGAATAAAACCGTTAAATAGAGGAGCGGAAGAACAAGAGTACTCCGCCGTAAAGCAAAATACGGAAGATTTTGCGGCCGAAGAGCATACGGCGGACTGGAAAGGGTATCTCCGCCGAAACGCGGTGCCTTCCTTCCGCGTTGGGCATACGGGAGAATACCTGCATGACTGTCACCGTCCGTGAAGCGCTATTTACCGAATCCATCTGAGGATTCCCTATGTTGCGAACGCGAGACGGCCTGTGCCGTCTTTTTTGTTGTTCCTCTCTTTATTCAAACATTCCAAGGAGATTTTTATGAAACAATACAATGCCGGCGTCATCGGCGCTACGGGAATGGTGGGACAGCGATTCCTCCTCCTGCTCGAAAATCACCCTCTGTTCAAAGTTACGGCTTTGGCAGCGTCCGGTCGTTCCGCCGGAAAAACTTACGGGGAAGCCGTCAAGGACAAATGGGCGTTCGACCGTCCCGTTCCCGAAAAATATATTTCCATGACCGTTTTCGACGCGGAAAAGGACGCGGATGTCATAGCGGAAAAAGTCGATTTCGTCTTTTGTGCCGTCAATATGGATAAAGCAAAGATAAAAGCGCTCGAAGAGAGCTATGCAAAACGGGAAATTCCCGTAGTTTCGAATAATTCCGCTCATCGCTTTACCCCGGACGTACCTATGGTGATTCCCGAAATCAATCCGGAGCACCTCGAAATCATCTCTGCGCAAAAAGAGCGCCTCGGGACAAAGAAGGGTTTTATCGCAGTCAAGTCCAATTGTTCTTTGCAGTCTTATGTTCCCCTTCTGCACCCGTTGAAAAAATTTAATATAAAATCGGCGGCCGTATGTACTTATCAGGCTATTTCCGGAGCGGGAAAAACATTTGCGACCATGCCGGAAATCATCGATAATGTAATCCCCTATATCGGCGGCGAAGAGGAAAAAAGCGAAAAGGAACCCTTAAAAATCTGGGGACACATCGAAGGAAAGGAAATCGTTTCCGCAAACGGTCCCGTAATTACGGCACAATGTCTCAGAGTACCCGTTTCCGACGGGCATATGGCGGCCGTATTCGTCTCCTTTGAAAAAAAGCCCTCCAAAGAAGAAATACTCGAAGCGTGGGCGACTTACAGCGGAGAGCCGCAGGCACTCAAACTCCCCTCCGCACCCGAAAGATTCATCCGTTATTTTGAAGAGGACGCGCGGCCGCAGACGAAATCCGACCGCATGGAGGGAGGCGGCATGACGATATCGGCGGGCCGTCTGCGCGAAGATACGGTATTCGATTATAAATTCGTAGGACTTTCCCACAACACGCTGCGGGGCGCGGCGGGAGGCGCGGTGCTTCTTGCGGAGCTGTTGGCAGCCAAGGGATATTTTGGTTAAATGAAAAATAACCTCTAAAAAAGTAACTAAAACGGGGTTTAGGGAGAATATAGTATATTATGACAGGATTTTTCAGCGGCACCGCCACTGCGATGATCACCCCCTTCGGGGCGGACGGCGGAGTGAATTTTAACTCTTTCGGGGAAATGATAGAACGCCAGATTACGGCCGGCACGGATATGCTGGTTATTCTCGGCACTACCGGGGAACCCGCGACGATGACGGAGGAAGAAAAAGTTTCCGTAATGGAATACTCCGTGAAAAAGGCAAAAGGACGAATCAAAATCGTCTTCGGCTGCGGAAGCAACTGCACCGACCATGCCGTATCTGCAGCAAAACAAGCGGAGGCTATCGGCGCAGACGGACTTCTCGCCGTCACCCCCTATTACAACAAATGTACACAAAACGGACTTTACGCCTACTATAAGAGCATCTGCGAAGCGGTAAAAATTCCCGTGATCGCCTACAATGTTCCCTCCCGCACGGGCGTGAATATCCAGCCCGCGACGATGGCGCGCATCGCGGAAATCCCCAATATGGCGGGAATCAAAGACGCGGGCGGAAACATGAGCCAGACCATGGAAATCTTTCGCTTTATCCGCGGGAAATGCGACTTATACTCGGGCGAAGACGCGCTCAACTTTCCCATTTTGGCCGTCGGCGGCAGCGGTGTCATCTCGGTGCTTTCCAACGTGGTGCCCGCCGATGTCAAAAAACTCTACACCCTCATCAAGGAGGGAAGAACGGAGGAAGCATGCGCGCTCCAAGATAAACTTCTACCGCTCTCGCAGGCTTGTTTCCTCGAAGTCAATCCTATTCCCGCAAAAGCGGCCATGAATCTCTTGGGCTTCGATGCGGGAACGCCCCGCGCTCCCTTATCGGAAATAGAGCCGAACAATAAAGAAAAACTCCGCAAAGCCATGTCGGATTACGGTTTGGAGATAAAAGCATGACGAACATTCTCATTTGCGGCATTTCGGGGAAAATGGGCGGAAACGTCCTTTCCCTTTTAGAAAACGATCCCGAAGCCAAAGCCGTTTGCGGCGTGGACTTCTATCCTAAACAGCTTTCCGTTCCCGTTTATAAAACGTTCTCGGAAGTAAAGGAACCCGTCGATGTCATCATCGACTTTTCCTCTCCGGAAGCACTTGAAGACCGCCTGAAATTCGCCGAGGAAAAAGGCGCGGGCATCGTCCTCGCGTGTACGGGATTCAACGAGAAAGAACTCGCGCTCGTCGATGAATATTCCGCTCGCGTGGCAATTTTCAAAACGGCAAATCTCTCGCTCGGAATCAATCTGATGCAGGCGCTTTGTAAAGCGGCGGCAGAAGTTTTGGGCGAAGCGTTCGACGTGGAAATCGTAGAACGTCATCACAATCTGAAAAAGGACGCTCCCTCCGGCACTGCCTTGATGCTGGCCGACAGCATCAACGAAGTATTCGACGGCAAGAAAAAATATGTCGAAGGACGCAGCGGAATCGTCGGTGCACGGACGCGGGAAGAAATCGGAATTCATGCGGTTCGCGGCGGGACTATCGTCGGCGAGCATGAAGTGATGTTCGCAGGGGAGGACGAAATTCTTACCATTTCGCACAGCGCTCGCAGCAAGCGGGTTTTTGCGGCGGGAGCAATCCGCGCGGCGAAATTTCTTGCGGGAAAAGCGCCCGGAAAATACGACATGCAAAATCTCTTAAATTCATAATACCGACGGCCGCTCCATCGAGACGCGCCGTTTTGCAAAATAAAAAAAGCGGCCTCCCCTTTCGAAGGCCGCTTTTCTATTTACTTTTTTATAACACGGCAAGTTAAAGAACTTCCATCGCCGAAGCGAGGCGGGCAGCGGTGCGCTCGGCTCCTAAAATACGCATAATCGTCCAAAGATCGGGCGTATTCGAGAGTCCCGTCGTTGCGATACGGAGCATTTCCGCCACATCCGATACATTTCCCGGATAAGCAGAAGGATCTTGTTTATAAGCCTTCATATCCGCCGCAAAGCCGTTTTTGGAAGCGACCTCCTTGACTTTCTCAAACCATGTCGACGCGTCGTCCTCATAGGAATACACATCGCTGAAATCCTTCAAAATCGTCTTAACGAGAGCAGTATCGAAACGATAGGAATATTCGGGCGCGAACGAAGAATCGAAAAAATATGAAATCATACCGACGGCCTGTTTCGCAAAAATAAAATCCTTGCGACGTTTCTTGCCTCCCGTTCCCATACAGAGAGCAAGAACTTTGAGCATATATTCTTTATCCGAGAAATATCCTCTTTCCGCTTCGGAACCGTAGGTATCGGCCCAACCTTTCAGAAAATCGAACATTTCTTCCTCGGAAAGTCCCGAAAGAACTAATTTGGAAATGTCGTTGAGTTTGAGAATATCGAACAGGGCGCCGCTCTTGCCCATTTTTCCGATGGAATACTTGAACTCTTCCAACGGTTTGCCGGGGAATTTTAACATCCATTCCTCAAAATTGGAATTGAGGAGCGTCATCATATACGTTTTGACCGCCAAGGGATGGTATCCCTGTTCCCGATAGAAGGTAAGGGAGGCTTCGGGATCCTTTCGTTTGGAAAGTTTGCGTCTCGTATCCCCGTCCATTTTCTGAATGGAACAATTGTGCCCGTATTTCGGCAGACGGAACCCGAGCACCTTAAAAAGTTCGATGTGAATGGGCAGGGACGAAAGCCATTCTTCGCCACGAATTACCAATGTAGTGCGCATGAAGTGGTCATCGATCGCGTGAGCAAAATGGTAGGTAGGAATTCCGTCCGATTTCAGAATGACGACGTCCTGATTATTTTCCGTCACGGTGATATCCCCTTTCACGGCATCGTGGAAAACGGACTTTTTCTCGACGTCCCCCTGTGATTTCAAACGAATCACATAGGGCTTGCCCGCCGCAAGGTTGGCATAAATTTCCTCTTCCGTAAGGTTTCGGCACTTTGCAAATTCGCCGTAATACCCGGGAAGCAGTTTATTTTCCGTCTGATACTCCCGCGTTTTTTCCAGATCCTCTTCCGTGCAGAAGCAAGGATAAGCGAGACCTTTTCTGATCAGCTCTTTTGCGTAAGCGTGATAAATTTCTGCACGCTGACGCTGATAATACGGCCCGTAATCGCCCGAAAGATCTGCCCCCTCGTCAAATTCGATACCGAAATATTTCAAAGACGAGTGTATCACCTCCACCGCGCCTTCCACTTTTCTCTTTTCGTCGGTATCTTCGATTCGGAGATAAAATACGCCGCCGCTCTGGTGCGCTATACGTTCGTTCGCGATGGCGACGTACAGATTTCCGAGGTGCATGAAGCCTGTCGGACTGGGCGCCAAACGGGTTACTTCCGCGCCTTTCGGAAGCTCTCTTTCGGGATAAAGTTTTTCGTAATAATCCGGCGTTTTTGCATTTTCGTCGGGAATGAGAATATCCGCAAGTTTGTTCAGATCCATGTTTTACCTTCCGTTATGATTTTATTTTCAAAGAAATATATTGACAAGGCCGAGCACAAAACCGATCAGCCCGCCCAGCCAAGTAATGGCGTTGAGTTCTTTTTTCATGACGGACAGACAAAGTTTTTCCAATTCTTTCACGTCCATCGAAGAAATTTTCTTTTCTACCTCCGCCGAGACGTCAAAAGCGGCCGCAGCCTCTCCTATGGCGGGAAGCAATGCTTCATCGTACAATTTTCCGATGATTTTTTCGGCGTCGGAGCGAGTAAATCCGACTGTTTCCGCAATTTTCCCCATAGGAGTTTCGGAAAGCACCGTCAGTTGATCGTCCACGAAAGGGAATAATTTTTCCTGACCGTGCAACTCGATATATTCGTCTACTTTGTCGACGAGCGTTTCCGCGACGGAACGAACCATGCCTTCCCCCACGAACATGCCGAGCGGAGAACTTTTTATCTTTTCGAGAACCGCGTCTCCCGCGAGCTCCGCAACCGTCTCGCCTATCTTCATTTCCGAAAGCGCAGAAGCGGCTTTCAAAGACAATTTCTTGGCCAAAGCCTCGCGTTTTTCGTCGAATACGTCCTTAGAAAAGGACTTTTCCGATAAAGCGCGTATGTCTTGCCCGGAGAAGTTCTCCAAAACGTCCGCCCACTTTTTTATCAGCGCGGAACGTTTTTCCTCACCCAAGAAAGCTCTTTGAATATCTTCTTTCGTCAGCAATTCTTCGCCCACGGCCCGCCCGATCGCTTTCGCCAAAGCGTCCTTTCGGCAGGGGATAATTCCCGGAGTAAAGGGAAGTCTCCATTTTCCGAGATATTTCGGATAAAGAGGCCGAAAAAGCATTTTTACGGCTATCCAATTTGTAATATAACCGATCAGCGCGCCGACCAAAGGCGGCAAGATATAATGCAGAAAAATATCCATTTTCAATATTATCCGTCGAAGAAATCGACGTTCCCGTAAGTGGTTTCGTAAAGTCCGTTTTCTATTCCGTGGACGATTTCCGTCACCTTGTCGCAAAGGGGCGTGTCCACGCCGTATTTGTCTCCGCAGCGGCTCACGGCGCCGTCGATGCAATCGATTTCGCACTTTCTGCCGCTTTGAACGTCTCTCAGCATCCCCGAACGCAGTTTCGCGTGTTTCTTCATGGCAATCGGAAGCAGAAAAGCCGCACGGCGTCTCGCAAAAAATCCGCTGCCGCCGAGCAATTTTTCCATATCGTGGCCTTGCAGCTTTTCCAGTTTTACCCCCGCGGCTGCCGCAACCGCAAAACACTCTCTTAAAATTCCCAATGCGATTCTTTTGGATTTCCTTTTTCGGGCGAGTTCCCCGAACGTTAATCCCGTGAGCACGGAAAGCCCGGAAAAGGCAGCGTTTATCGAAAGTTTACTCCATCGGCTGCCGACGAGGTTTTTCGTCCTTTTCACGAAATCGGGATTTTTGACAATCTCTCCGATCGGTCTGAGAAGTTTTTCCAGCGAATCGAGTTTTTCTCCCCCTCCCGAATAGCTTCCGATTTCCACCGACATCGCTTCGGGCGCGGAAGTAACCTCCACTTTTCCTTCCCCGATAAAATTAGCGCCCCAGGCCGCGACGGCGCCGTAGGTTTTCTCCGCGCCCAAAACTTCCGCGACCGATTCTTCGGGAAAGCCGTTCTGTGCGGTGCAGACGATTCCTTCGGTCGAAAGATAATCTTTCAAAAAGGCGGCGATCTGTCGGTTTTCTCTCTGTTTGGTCATCAGAAATACAATGTCGTATTTCCCTTTCATTTCTTCGGGTAAAAGCGCGCAAACCTGCTGCTTTGTCTCGCGCTCCTCCGTTTTCCAATACAGGCGAGCTCCGTGTTCCTTCATCGCCTCGACATGCGAGCGGTTCCGGCTGATCAAATCGACGTCCGCCCCCGACCGAGCCAAAAGCGCGCCGAGTACCGTTCCCATCGCGCCCGCACCGTACACAGCAATTCTCATGAAACCAAAGCCTCCAAAATTTCATTGAGGGCCGCGGAAATATCCTTTCCGTCAAGATCGGCGGTCACGTCGGCATATTTCTCGTACAGGGGAGCCCGCTCGTCGTATAAGTCTTTCAACGTATATCCCTCCCGAATCGCAACCCCGCGCCCCGTCAAATCGGAAAGGCGACGTTCAAGCTCTTCGAGGGAAATTTTCAAATAGACGATCCGTCCTATTTCTTTGAGATGACGCATCGCTTTTTCGTTATAAATCACGCTCCCGCCCGTTGCGATAACGCACCTGTCTACGCATAATTCGGCATTGATCTTTCCTTCTATTTCGAGGAAACGATCGATTCCTTCATCCGCGATGATACGGCTCAAAAGCCGTCCTTCGCGCGACTGAATGACCAAATCGCTGTCGACAAATCCGTAACCGACCGCCTTTGCCAGCAATACCCCCACGGTGCTCTTTCCGACCGCAGGCATTCCTATCAAAATGATATTATCCATAATAGTCCCTTGAATATTGTTTTCCCTATTCTCCGAACACCCGTTTCAGCGTTTCTATCATGTCCGCATCGGCAGGAGCCCATTCCTCGGGATTGAGCTCGGACGGCGCAAGCCATGCATAACTTTCATGCTCGTTGAGGACAAAATCGGACAACATTTCACATTCGTAAACAGAGAGCGTCACGATAAAATCGGGATATTCGAAAGTCGTCGCCGCAAACAGACCGCCGACTTTCACATCGAGAGAAAGCTCTTCTTTCAGCTCTCGTTTTACGGTATCAGGGACGCTTTCTCCGGGTTCAAGTTTTCCGCCAGGAAACTCATACTTATGAGCAAGATAGGAATAAGGGCTCTCCCCTCTCTTCGTCGCAAAAATCCGTCCCTTTTCAAATATGAGTCCCGCCGCGACTCTCACGTGTTTTTTCATAAATCGTTTTCCTCAAAGCCCGAGATAGGCAAACAAAAGATCTATCGTCGCATAAAGCCCTTTGATATGCGTGCGCTCCATGCCGTGAGAAGCATGTACTCCGGGACCGATCAGTCCGCCTTTGACGTCCGCGCCCGCACTCCACGCCGCTCCGACATCCGATCCGTAATAGGGATAGACGTCCGCCGCATAGTCGATTTTTCTTTCTTTTGCAAGCGCAATCAACCGTTCTACCATTTCATAGTCGTAAGGCCCGTGACCGTCCTTGACGCATATCGAAACCTGCGTTTCTTTACATTCGAGATCCGCTCCGACACACCCCATATCTACCGCCAAAAGTTCTGCGGCGTCTCCGCCGACGGTAGCCGCGCCGTGACCGACCTCTTCATAGTTGGTAAAATAGAAATCGACATCGCAGGCGGGCGTTTTCCCCTCTTGCTTCATAGCGGCCAATACCGTCAAAAGGCAGGTGCTCCCCGCCTTATCGTCGAGAAATCTCGATTTGATAAAACCGCTTTCCGTCACCGTGGTTTTTGGATCGAGCGCGATCAGACTTCCCGTGCGGATACCGAGCGACTTTACGTCCGAAGCGGAATTAACTTCTTCGTCGAGACGTACATACATCGTATTTTCGTTACGTTCCAAAGTTCCCGCGTCTCTATAGACATGACAGGAACAGGAATCGGATAAAAATGTACCCGTATACACTCTTCCCCCGTCCGCATAAATGCGGCAATATTCCCCGTCAAAAGTAGGAAGAACGGGACCACCCAAACGGGTAAATCGGATTTTTCCGTCGGCTGAAATGCTTCGGACGAGGGCTCCCAACGTATCGACGTGCGCGGATACGGCAACCTTTTTCTTCCTATCGTTACCGGGAACGGAAACTTTTATCAGCCGCTTATTCGATTCTTTCGCCGCATAGCCGAGCGACGAAAGTATTTCCGTCAATTTTTGATTGATAGCCGCAGAAAATCCCGTGGGACTATCTACGGACATAATTTCTTTCAGCGTGGAAAGAATAAAACTCTTATAATTCTCCGCTTTCATCTGCAAACTCCTTTCAGAAATGAAAAAAGGAACGACGTGACGACACGTCGCTCCGCTGATCATGGAGCTGCTAACCGGACTTGAACCGGTGACCTCGTCCTTACCAAGGACGTGCTCTACCTGCTGAGCCATAGCAGCAAAGGACTTTTTCGGGGGCAACGCTCTCTCATATTCGGTACTTGCCTAATCCCGATTGAGTTACTACGTTATTATAGTTAAAAACGCCGTTATTGTCAAGTCGAAAAAGGGTATTTTTTGAAAATTCCCGCAAAAATTTTTCCAAAGCCGAATTCCTTCATTTTAAAGAAAATTTTATCAGGCGCCACCCGCCATAAAAGGCGGGTGGCGAAGAATTTATTTCCGTATAAATTCTATTAAAAGAGAGGAAAAATCCCTATATTCCGGTTCGGCCAAAAAACCTTTATACATCAATTCGTCTCCATAATATTTTTTACCCGTCTCCGTATCCGTATAGAGAAAATCCGCTTCAAGGTCTTTGAGCCGGATTTCAGGACGCGGCATATTAAAAGACGTCAATGCTCGGACAACGAGTAAAAGTACATGGCGCTTATCTTTGGAAGTGACTTGCCAAGCCGTCAGACTCCCGTCATACGAAGAACGCAAGACGGAAAAATCCCCTTTGCGAACGAGCATTTCCAAACGGTGATAACGTTCGATTTGATTTTTTATTTCTCCTTTTTCCGCATTGGAAAGTCGGGCGACATCGAGTTCGTATCCGAACGTTCCGAACGTAGCAATATTCGCGCGGGTGGAAAGCGGCGTTATGCGTCCCACCTGATGATTCGGACATATCGTGACATGCGCTCCGATCGTACTGAGCGGATAACAAAGTGCAGTACCCTCCTGAATTTGAAGTCGTTCGATGGCGTCGGAATCGTCACTTGCCCATATCTGAGGAGAGTAACAGAGCATTCCCGCATCAAAACGGCCGCCTCCCCCCGAACAGCCTTCAAATAACACGCGAGGATATTTTTCGGTTATAAATCCGAGAATATCGTAAAGGCCGAGATAGTATCGATGGACGAATCCGGGCTCCGGAACTTCGGAAAGCGGGCGGTTCATATCCCATTTAATATAAGAAATATCCGCGGAAGAGAGCAATTTATCGAGGAAGCCTTTCACAAAAGCAATCACTTCGGGATTTGTGAGATCGAGCACCTGCTGATTTCGGGATAAAGCGGGTTCTCGGCGGGCACAGGAAATTGCAAATTCCGGATTCTTTTCGGCGAGCTCGCTGCGGGGGCTTATCATTTCCGGTTCTACCCAGATACCGAATTTCATTCCGAGCGCATTGACCTTTTTCGCCAATCCTCCCACCCCGTCGGGCAATTTTTCCAAATTGGGAGACCAGTCCCCCAAAGAACAGGTATCGTCGTTACGCTTACCGAACCAGCCGTCGTCGAGGACAAACAATTCTATCCCCGCCTCTTTCGCATGTTTTGCAATACTCAATAATTTCTGTTCGTCAAAGTCAAAATACGTGCTTTCCCAGCTATTGATCAAGACGGGACGGGGAACGTCCATGAATCTTTGCGGCAAAATATGTCCGTTGAGAAAATCGTGGTAACAATGCCCTATTCCGTTCAATCCTTCTTCGGAAAAGCTTAAAAGACATTCGGGCGAAACAAAACTTTCTCCCGGTTGCAGTTCCCAGGCGAAATCCCCGTCGTGGATTCCGCACATTACCCGAATTCTATCGTAAGGGTCCACATTCACCTGAAAACGGTGATTTCCGCTATACACCAACATGAAGCCCAAAACGTCTCCCTTATTTCTGTCTGCGGACCTGTCGCAAAGCGCTATAAACGGATTGAGATAATGACTGCTTTCACCCGTCATACTTCCGATTTCGGAAATTCCCTGACAAAGAGCGCGTCGCTTGATTTTCCGTTCCTCCGCATACGTTCCGCCCAAAAAGACAAAATCCGTTTCCGAAGCGGTTTTTCCCGCAATATCCAAAGAACAGGAAAATACCTTTTCCAGCCTGAGCATATCTTTGCCTGCGTTGATAATTTTTACGCTGCGCGCGATAATATCGGAATCGTCGAATACAGTATAGGAAAGTTCGAGCTCAACCCCGTATGCCTCGTCGGACAATACGACAATGAGAGTCTGACTGTTTGCACCGTTGGCTTTGGAAGAAGGGAGTCCGGGCAAATCGGGTTTTCCTTCCTTAATTTCGTGGCGCTTATATTTGAACGAAAAAATCGCCGTTTTTCCCTTTTCGGACGCTTTCAAAGCGGGAAGTTTCAAGTCAATATAGCCGAATGTGGGATATTCCTGGCACTCGCCCTCCAAAAATACTTTATCGGAATTGTAGGTGTAAAAGGAACGATGCCACGCAGGATATGAGGTATAATCGTTCGGTCTCAGTTTTTTTCCAAAATAGTGGTGTAAAAGATATCCCGCTTTGTGAATCCGAAGAATATACGAGATATTTTTGCCTTGTAAATGGAGATATTCTCCCTGTTCGATAATCATGCTATTTTCCCTCCGATAGGTAAAATTCCCTTTCCGCATGCTCTTTTCTCTGCATTTACGGAAAGGGAATTTCTACATATTTCTGTTTCCTTTTTAATGATTTCAGCTATTTTTGTTACTTTGCATATTCCACGCTGCGGAATTCGCGAATGACGTTCACTTTGATTTGTCCCGGATATTCGAGCTCGGTTTCAATCTTTTTCGCAATATCTTTTGCAAGGAAAAGCGCCTGAGCGTCATCTACCTGTTCGGGCTTGACCATGACGCGAATTTCTCTTCCCGCTTGAATTGCATAACTCTTTTCCACGCCCGCAAAGCCGGAGGCGATTTCTTCGAGTTTTTCGAGTCTCTTGACGTAATTGGTACCCGTCTCCCTTCTGGCCCCGGGACGAGCTCCGGAAATCGCGTCGGCTGCCTGAATGAGAACTGCTTCTATCGTCTTAGGCTCCACATCGCCGTGATGCGCCATAATGGCGTTGACGATATTCGCATTTTCCTTGTATTTCTTGGCGAGATCCGCGCCGATTTGGATATGCGTGCCTTCCTGCTCCTGATCGACCGCTTTTCCGATATCGTGAAGAAGTCCCGCACGTTTGGCAAAATTGACGTCGAGGCCGAGTTCTGCGGCCATCTGACCGGCCAAAGTAGCCACCTCCATGGAATGTTTATAGACATTTTGACCATAGCTGGTTCTGAATTTCAAACGGCCGATGAGCTTGATCAGTTCGGGATGGAGCCCGAAAATTCCCTGCTCGAACACGGCGGCTTCTCCCGCTTCTTTAATTTGCAGATCAATTTCCTTAGAGACCTTTTCCACCGTCTCTTCGATTCTCGCGGGATGGATTCTGCCGTCGGCAATCAGCCGTTCCAACGAAATTTTTGCGATTTCTCTGCGCACGGGGTCAAATCCGGAAAGAATGACGACCTCGGGCGTATCGTCGATAATGAGTTCTATACCCGTAGCGTTTTCGAGCGCACGGATATTTCTCCCCTCTCGGCCGATAATGCGCGCTTTCATATCATCGTTGGGAAGCGGAACGACGGAGACCGTCAATTCCGAAGCCTGATCCGCCGCACATTTCTGAATAGCCAGCGCGATGATTTTCTTTGCGTTGATGTCCGCCTCGTCCTTGGCCTGCTGTTCCATATTGCGCACCTGCACGGCGACGTCATGGCGGGTAGAATCGAGGATTTCCTCTGTCAAAAGGCGCTTGGCTTCCTCGCGGGTGAGCTGTGCGACCTTTTCGAGTTCCTGCACCATAAGCTCATGCTGGGAACTGATTTTTTCCTGTAATTTCTGAATCTCTTCTTCCTGTTTAAGAAGGTTGCTTTTCTGCTGTTCCAAAGCCTCAGTCTTTTTATCGAGTGCGTCCTCTTTCTGCGTGATGCGCTGTTCCATTTTCTGGATTTCGGCCTTCTTTTCTTTGGTTTCGCGTTCAAACTCGTTTCTTAATTTTAAGTCCTGTTCCTTTGCTTCGAGCAGCGCTTCTTTCAAAGCCCGCCTGCTTTCCGCCTGCGCATCGGCCTTGATCTGGCCCGCCTCCGCCTCTGCATCGCCGATAATCTTGCGGACGCGTTCGCCCGCTTCGCCGACTTTCTTTTCGGTATTTTTCTTATAGATTGTATA
>OGQX01001464.1_pt1 | contig 21403 bp, 24 predicted proteins | sample 1553291 | NCBI WGS metagenome assembly OGQX01 (sample SAMEA2580030, study PRJEB22360) | human gut metagenome | biome: human gut; feature: human-associated habitat; material: faeces | place: Denmark | collected 2008/2010
GCCGCATACATAGTTCTCTCCTTTCTTATATATTTATTTAACTTATAAAAACAATCCTTCAGTTAAATTATATGCGAAAGATAAAATTCGGTGAATTCCGAAAGAAATCTGTGTGTCACTTTAACATCCTTTCTTAATTGTTTTTATGAAACAGGTTCGTTGTGTTCTTGGATAAATGCGATCCGTTTCTGATGCAAAGTTTCAATTTCTCCGACAATAGCAACATATGCATAAATACGTATGGATTGCCACCCGGTCATTTTACATCCCCATTCATTTATCGTAAGTTTGCTGCCTTGATAATCTACATACTTTTCATCCAACAATGTTGCTACAGATTCATCTGGCTTCAATGTTATATACAATTTATCACCTGGTTTTACAATACCAAACTCGATCAATTTACCCATTTTAGGCAAATTAGCTTCGGTTCGCTTGTTGCTACCAGTTTGAATTTGAGTCAAATCGACTGCTGGCATAGGCAAACATTCATCAATAATAGTATTGATTACATCCAACTCTCTATTTACAATATCTACATAAGAATCGAATTTGTCATATTCTTTAAGTGCAATAGTAGAGTTTTGTCTGCCAGAATTCTTATCTTTGTAGTAGATACGCAAATTGCCAAGCTTATTTAATATTTTACAAGTAAATGCGTCATAATCCATTCCATCAACTACTTCACTCGGGAAATCGTGGTCCGGCTTCAAAACGAGAACATCGGTTGATGCATTTTTGTAATATTTAAAACTACTGGATTGAGGGTCTGGAGTCTGCACAAGAAGATGGTCAAGACTAAATGCATCGCTAAAAGAGTTTAAAATGGTATATGCTTGATCATAGGATGCTTTTAATTTTCCTTTGGCATCTCTTGTAGTACACTCTTTTCAACGTTGCCATACTTTCGTCCGAACAATCGCTTTCCGTAAGCACTACCGCTATCTGTCCGTTTTCAAAAATGCTTTGCTTGCGTATAAGAACTAAATCTCCGTCTTTTATATCGGCATTTATCATTGATTCGCCGCTTGCCACCAACAAAAAATATTCTCCTTTACCGAAATAATCCATATTAAGCGGCAAATACCCTTGAATATCTTCCACCGCAAGTTTTGGTTTTCCGCATGCAACCATTCCGAGAATCGGAGCATACCCCATTTCCCAGTTATTTACCGAAGAAGTTATTCGTCCTCGCCCTGCCGTATCTATAAGACCTTCGTCTTTCAATCGTTCCAAAAATTTATATGCAGTCGATACGGCGCAACCTGCGTTTTTAGCTATTTCGTTTATCGTCGGACTTACCCGATTGTTTTTTATGTATTCGTTGATATACTCGTATATCCTTATCTTTGTATCTTCATTCTTCTTTCTCATAGACGTTTCTCCAAAGGGCGAAATTATTTTCGTGTTTGAATTATATCATAAAGACAAATCGATTACAACAACAATATGTCCCGATTAAGCGACACATTAAAAATTTTATATACAAAAAAGCGGCTCACGAATGAACCGCTTTCCATATCAATAATTGTCTGTTATTTCTTTTACGAATGAGTCGAACCTTTCCTTTACGTTATTCGGCTCGATTATTTTTACCTTCCCCAAAGTGCCTACAACCCATAAGAAAAACGTTTTGCTTACCTGAACCGAAAGCGTGGTTTCCAATGCGCCGCCATACTTCCGTTGTATCTCTATATCCGTGCCGAATTTGTCGTATATATCGCTCAGAAGTTCTTTATCGAATCGTATCGTTACTTTTTCGAGTTCGCCACCAAACATAGAGAATACTTGTTTCCGGTACGTTTCCGAATCGAAATCCTTGAACTCTTCCTTTTCAAGAATAGGCTCGTCCTCTACCATAACGTTTTCCATTTTATCTATCCTGTAACGGGAAGTGCCGTCGTGTCTGTCGTCGTAACAAAGCAGATAGTAATTATCCTTGCTCCAAATCAATGACAGCGGATTAAATACATAACGCTTTTTACCTTTATGATAGACTTTATTTTTGTTTTCGTCTAAATGGAAATATACAAACGACACCTTTTTCTTTTGCTTTATAGCCGTTTCTATTGCGTCAATATTGTAAATTATGCTCGAATTGCCAAATTTCTTCGCATCCAAGAAGATAATGTTGTCCGTAGCGGTATCTCTATACAAACCTATCGTCGAATACAACTTATTTATAATTGTTTCTTTTCTCGATTGTGTAAGCTTCGACGCCTTTATTACGTCGGCAAGCATTGTAATTTCCGCCGTATCGAAAAATTGATGAACGGCATAGTAATACCGCGATTTCTTCACATACGAACAGATTTCATACCCGTATTTATTGAGCAAGTCTATATCCGACGGCAAAACTTTTCTCGAAACCGATATACCGCGCTTTTTCAATTCTTCGATGATTTCGTTAGTCGAAAGAGCGTGTTCTTCGTCGGTCGACTTTAAAAGTATGTCGTATAAGACTAATAATTTTATTGAACTATCTGTGTTCTTTGACATATCTTAACCCTTACATATTGAGATGTTGTTCCAAGTTATTTATTGTCTGAAAGAAATTTTGAATTACTTTGTTCTAACACTCGAAGTTGAGATTTTGCCATATTATTGAGTTGTTTCAACCTTTCGCCCTGCGGAACGTTCTGCTCAATCAAAATAGCATTGTAACTTTCCATATTAGCAATTACAAGTAATTGTTCGATAGTTGCATAGTCACGAATGTTTCCTTTAAGCGTAGGATTTTGTTTTCTCCATTCTGCCGCAGTTCTACCAAATAATGCAACGTTCAACAAATCCGCCTCGTCGGCATATACGAATTTCAATTGCGCTTCCGTTAAAGTAGGCACAATATTTTCTTTTATAGCATCCGTGTGAATTCGATAATTAACTTTTGCAAGTTCACGTTTTGCCGACCACTCAATTGTTTTCTGCTCCTGCGCTTTCAAACGCTGAAACTCGGTAACGAGATACAACTTAAATTCGGGGCTTAACCAACTTGCGAACTCGAAAGCGATATCCCTATGGGCATACGTTCCACCGTTATTTCCCGACTTTGAAACAATTCCTATTGCATTTGTACTTTCTATCCATTTTTGTGGCGACAAATAGAAACTGTGCTTGCCGGCAGCATTCTCAAAGGACTCGAATTCGTGCCCTTTGAAATCGGGATTGTGCAGCTTTTCCCATAAACCCAGATACGAAATAACGTCTTTATTACGCATCCAAGTCGCGATAGGAACTTTCGGCTCTGATGGATTTGCATATCTTGCCAAATCGGTTAAAGAAATATAATCGTCTTTGTTTATTTTTTTATATTTTACGTCAATTCCGCTGACGGTTATTTCGTTTTTCGCCATAGAAACTCCTTTTTCTACCTTTTACGATATAACTATTATAGCATAAGTTCCTAAATTTTTCAACCGAATTGATTTGTTCTCAAACAAGTCAATTGCTTTTAATCTCACTTAATTTATCTTGTCTTGTCTATTTTACTCTTAGTTAAATAATATTCATAGCCATTTTAACTTACGCGACAACAATGTCTTTCTCTTTTTTTGCGTATCAGAAAAAGTCTTGCCGTCAAGTTAAAAAAATATGGCTTAAAACTGAAAGTCGAATAATTTATACGACAATATTTTTTTGCCATAAGCCTCTTATTGTTTATGCCGCTTGACCGCCGCGTCTTTTTCTGATTTTTCGTGGTTGTCGAAAGACAAAGTAAAAAAAGTTGCTAAAAAAGCAAAAAAAAATTTCAAACAGGAAAAAAACCTTCCTATTTGAAGTTTAGAATGTGCTCAAAAGCTAAAACAAGGAGGCTTCCGAATGAAGACAGCGGTCATATACGCCCGTTATTCGAGCGACAGACAAACAGAACAATCCATCGAAGGACAAGTCCGTGTATGTAACGATTACGCCGAAAGAAACGGTATTCTAATCGTAAATCAATACATAGACAGAGCAACTACGGGAACGAACGACAATCGCGACGCTTTTCAACAAATGCTGAAAGACAGCGATAAAAAACAATTCGATTTCGTTCTCGTTTACAAATTAGACCGGTTCAGCCGTAACAAGTTTGAAATGGCTATGCACCGTAAGCACTTGAAAGACAACGGCATTAAAATTCTTTCCGCTATGGAGAATATTCCCGACAGTCCAGAAGGCATACTGTTGGAAAGTTTGCTCGAAGGCATGAACCAGTATTATAGCGAGGAATTATCTCAAAAGACAAGGCGCGGTCAAAAAGAAACTCGTCTGAAAGGTTTACACTGCGCCGGTAAACTAAATTACGGCTATTACACCGAAAAGAAAAAGGTGTTTATCCACGAAGAAGAAGGTCCTATCGTCAAAGAAATATTTGAAAGATATGCCGCAGGCGAACGCGGTAACGAAATTGCAATAAGTTTCGCCGAACGCGGTATACTCTATCGCGGTAAGCCTTTCAGCGCGGCAAACATTTACGTTATTCTTCACGGCGAAAAATACACGGGAAAATACACGTTGCACGGCGAGGTTTACGATAATATTTATCCGAAAATCATCGAACCGGAGCTATTCGAGCGTTGCAAAGCAAAAATAGACGCCAATCGTTACGGCAATCATATCCCGGATTATTCCTATCTGTTACGAAAGAGAGTTTACTGCGGCGAATGCGGCACAAGAATGACCTCTTACAGCGGAACGTCGAAGTCTGGCAAAGTTTCCAAGTATTACAAATGTTGGAATGCGAGAGACAGAAAAAAATGTAATGCTAAGTTCATTAAAAAAGACTTGCTCGAAAGCATTGTGCTTAAAGCCTTGCAAGAAACTTTGACAGGCAAAAACTTATCCGTAATCGTTGATGAGATATACAAACAACATAACGCAAAACTGTTAGGCGATAATCCCGTCAAAATGCTCGAAAAGGAATTGTTACAGATAAACAAGTCCATAAACAACATTATGAAAGCCATCGAGCAAGGCATTATTACCGACACCACAAAAGAACGTTTGCAGGAACTTGAAAACACGCGTAAGGATTTACAAGAAAAACTTATTTTCGAACGTATGCAAGAAAAAGTCGTGTTGGATAAAAAAGTCATCGAAAACTATCTTAAAAAAGCCGTAGAGAAAGAACCCGAAATTATGATCGAACTGCTCGTAGAAAAAGTTTACGTTTACAGCGACGACCATATTGAAATTATGTTGCACTATGTCGATACGCCCATAAAACCCAAGCCGATTGAATACGACAAAGACACGAGCCCTGAAGGTGAAAGCCTTCGGGGTTCTCTTATTTATACGACTAAAATCTTTGTCGATAACGATATCTTTAAGGGTATGAATAAAAAAATCCTCGAACCCGCGTTCAAGGAAACTCAAAAAATGCCCGTTTTAATTGAAATGAGAGGATAAAACTATGGTTTTTACTACTAAAAGGTGTTCGTGCGAGGTTAAACAAACGCACGTTTCTCGATTGCTTCATCCAAAATATTCGACATTTGAGGAAAATTCTCACGTATCCAATTAGGATTTTTGCTAATAAAGAATTCGCGATTTGAGCCAAGCGTCTCAACAAACTCATCATATTTTTTATGCTTTTGAAAAACGGTTGGAGATTTATCCAATGCTCTTTCATAGAAAATAAACTGAGCAATACTGTTAGGATACCTATCCCAAAATTCCGTAGGATATTCTTCTTTCAGTTCTTCAAGAATTTCCAAATATACCTTCAAAGCGTTCAGCACATCGCTTCTTCTGCCATTGGTATCCATTAAATTAAAAATTTGATTTTTCTCAACTACCATATATAACCTCGTGGCAATATCAATAATTAACAATCAAGACTTCTTCCGAAATAGATGTCTTATCTTTAGTCTGATAATTTGAATTTGAATAACTGTAATTGAGGGGAATGGCTCTATACTTATCGGAGTTTTTATTTACCCATTCAATCAAGATATGATTTTCCTTGCCCTTACTACGTAAAACGTTTGATAAAGCGAATCGAACGCCTTGATTATGTAGCTTGTCTAAAAAGGCAAGAAGGTCTTTTTCTTCTGTTTCGCCCCAACCGCCTTGTTCGTTGTAGGTAGCGCAAGTAATAAGGTACGGCGGATCTACGTACACAAAATCATTGGCGGTAAGCGCCGATGTATCAAAATCTCTAAAATCGCAACAAGTGAAGCGGCAATTTTGCTCTTGAATCCGATCTATGAAATCGGAGAGCTTCTGTTCCATCTTCTTGTTGAAATCTCTTTTACCTACGGGGAGATTAAATTCTCCGTTGGAATTAAAGCGAATTTGATTATTAAAGGCGTAAACGATTATTACGTAAAGCATTACGTAGTAGTAACAATCTATCGTTCCCTTAGCGTGTTTCTCGTTAAAATCTGCTCTAAGCTTCAAAAATTTATCTCTGTTATAATCTCCAAGTCCTGCGCTACTCTCACAATTATAGTGGTCATATCCATATTTGCTGACGAGGGATAAGTCATATTTATCAATAATTTGATAAATCCAATCCATAACGGCTTGTTTATCAAGATTCTTAAAGGTATTATACAGACAGAGCAGATTTTCGTTCAAGTCATTATAAATGACACGATTGCAATCAACATTTATTCCAACATTACAACCGCCGCAGAACAGGTCAACGAAAACATTTATATGTTGCGGGAACAACGGCAATATTTGAGGTAATAGCTTAAATTTGCCTCCCGTATAGTTTAGCGGTGATTGTATCATTTTTTAATCCTCATTAAAGCACGTGCAGAGGAACAATCTTTCTGCGTTCTCCGCGATATCCGACTTGCCGGTGGTGAATGCTTTGTAGCTTTCTTCAAATACCTTAACAGTTCCTTTTTTGCTCAATATTCTTATAATATCTTCATCGGAAATCTTTGCGTTTGAACGGCAGTTGCCTTTTTCAGCCATATTGTTGTACGACAGCATTATATATTTGGCTTTAATATCTCCGATCAATGCTTCAAACGCCTTTGTTGCACTCATTGTGCAATATTTGCTTTTCATACCGCTTCTGTCCATCTTTTTGGCAACGCCGAACACTTCGGGCTTTTCCCAACGAGCGACGTTTTCGAGCAAATGATAAGCATCACAATACTGTCTTGAATTGTACGGTGGATCGATATACACCAAATCAGTTTCAATACGTTTTACAAGCTCATTTGCGTCCTCGTTAAAGCAATGGTTAGAGGGATTATTATTTACCTCTGCAAGAGGAACATAAAGTTCTAACGAAGCCTCAAAGTCCGCCCCTTTTCTGTATGCATCGTAATGACCGCAAGTAACGGCTATTTTATCCATAGCATAGAGCAGAGATGTAATCAATATGGCACGTTCACGATTATTGATAGTACCATTTTTGTAGTTTTCTTCTATGTCTTCACGAATAAAACCGATTTTTGAACAATCCTCACGACTGAAATACGTATCGGCAAAATTCTCGGTCATATAATTATTGCCACATCCGGTAGTGGCATTATATCTCACAACAAAATCTATAATGATTTGCGGATTATATTCTTCTGCTCCAAACCAAGCGTAATTACAAATATAATTGCTATACATTAAATCGTTGGTTATGATGGTTTTGTCGGTAAATGCAGACGATACCGCACCCGTTCCCGCAAAAATGTCCGCAATAGTTTCTATATCAGAACACTCATCATTAACGACTTTCGTAATGAAAGGCAGCAGTTTATATTTATTACCCAAATATCTTCTGTTGTTAATCAAAGACGTTTTATATGTTTTTGTTTCAGCAACACTCATTTGCGTTTCCTCCGCTTATACTCTATATCAATTATACAACATCGCAAGTCCTATAAAATGGACATTATATGTTTTGAAAAAGCTCGGATAGCGAAACTCCCAATCCGTTAGCTATCTTTTCAATATTTACAATAGATACGTTTCTTTTTCCAAGCTCAACACTTGCAAAATACGTTCTATCCATACCTATCTTCATAGCGAATTTCTCTTGGCTTATTCCAAGCTGAGTTCTCAATTCTCTTATCCTTGCGCCGATCTTCTGCGTAATCACTGCTTACACCTCGCGTTGAGTATAAATCTACATAATATAGTATATCAAAAAGCGGAATATAAGTCAACTGCTTTTGAGTAACATTTTTGAATATATTGCCCTGTCTGCGAATATACAGACGGGGCAACTGCGTTTAAGAATTATTTAATCGGGTTTTCTAAAAATTCGGTTACAACTATTTCCTCTGCCGATACCTTGATATTATTCATCATCTGCACCCATTTCAGTTGGTCTTTTGACTTCAAATCCTCGATCACGCCCTCTCGTTCTGAGGTTTGCGTAATAATCAAATCAAGCATTTCGTTGGCTTGGCGGTTAATATCTGCAAGATACCCGTTCAATCTTCCTTCGGTCAGCAGGATTAGGATCTTCGTACGGATGATGTGGTTTTTGGCGTGCCAAGTGTTTTCTTTAATGCGATTTTTCATATCGGCAATATAAATATCCACGAAGCTACCGAAGGTCATATCCAAATCCGCCGTGACCTTGTTCAGTTGTTCTCGCTCCCAAGCAAGTGCGTCCCGCTTGGTAGCAAATCCTCGTTTTTGCGTTTGCTTCTTCTCGCCTATCCAATCGGTGATAGACCACCCGCCAAGTGTTTGTTTTCGTTTCTTTGTAAACAGCCATTAGTTCACCTCCTTTTCTTTTGCCGCACCGTAGCAGGTCTTTTCCAAGAAAATACTGCTTGTTTACTCTACCTGCAATCGTGATGAAGCCTTGTTCTTTTAATTCTGCGTTCAGTTTTTGGATGATTTTATAGGCGTAGGACTTGGATCTTCCCAAAATCTCAGCTACTTCGTACACTCTCAAAAAGCTGTGTTTTATCATCGCATCTTTTCTTTCACAAGCTCAGATTTTTGGCAAGCCTATATAGCTTTATTGTTGTAACATTAAATAAATATGCTTAATACATCTATATTATACTAAACAATTTTGTTTATGTCAAGAGGCTTTTTGAAAAAAGTTAAACTTTTTTGTTATAGTTATGTTGACATAACCTAAACTTATATGCTATAATAGGCGTAAACTCAATCGGTGCATATCTTTTTGTACCGCTAATACCGTTTACGAGGCGATTTTATGGCTATCGGAGAAAGAATCCGCTTTATACGCAACTTGCGTGGTATGACACAAAAATATCTTGGAACGGCTGGGGGGGCTTTCAGCCTCTGGTCGGCTTTCCCGAAAAGACCGCCGATATTCGTTTGGCTCAATACGAAGCAGGAACAAGAACGCCCAAGGCAGATTTAATTGAGAAGTTTGCCGAGGTGCTTGACGTTTGCCCCGTTGCGCTTGACGTTCCCGATATTGATTCCTATATCGGTCTTATGCACACACTCTTTGCATTAGAGGATATTTACGGCTTTAAGATAGACAAGCTCGAAGATGAGGTGTGTGTCCGTCTTGACAAGACCAGAGGCAGTATGTCCGTACCCTTGTTTGAAGATTTGTCCGCTTGGCAAAAAGAAGCGGAGAAATACCGCAACGGAGAGATTACCAAAGACGAGTATGATGCTTGGCGTTATACTTACCCTGAATATGAGGCAAAGAGAACAAGAGAAAGACTTGATAAATTAAAATCAAAAAAATAATGGAGGAAAAACAATGTATTTTACAAATATTAGTTATGTAGTTCATCCTGTCGGAAGAATCACTCCAAGCGGAATAAGTTTGTTAGGTACAGCATTTTTTATAAACAAAGCGAGGTTATTAGCTACTGCTGCCCATGTTACTGCTAATAATGACAGTGGATTAGTTGTAATTATGAATAAATCAAAATCTATTCAAGATTACCAAGATACGTCAGATAATAGCGTAGAATATATTCCCGCAAAGATAAAAGAAATAAATCCCATTGCGGATATTTACATATTAGAAAGTCCATCAACAATGCAATCAACGTTTATTTAGATTCCACGGACACAATTCATGTTGGAGAAAACATCGCAGTTTTTGGATATCCTCATTCAAATCACGGTAGAATGGTTTTAACACAACAAGACACCTCTGTTGGAGCAAAAATTTTAATCCACAATAGCGGAATTAAACTGAAAAATATTGTTTTGAATATTCAATCTCGTCCCGTTCAATCTGGAAGTCCTATTGTAATACCGGAAAAACGAAGTATTGCAGGTATATTGATAGGATTATATGCCCCTCAAGTTAATGGAGGAATTAGCATTGGTGGAATTGATCCACCGACTTTACATCAAACAACACACGCAATTTCTGCTGAATACATAAAGGAGAAGTTATAATGGCCGATATAAGTGAAATTTCGAGGTTGATCCTACATCGTGGATAGATACATTAAGTCCATACCAACGCAATTTGATAAACCAATTATATGAACAAACCAATGATTACGAAAAAGTTGCTAATCAATGGTTATCCGCTACAATTCCTTCAAATATTCCGTTTGGAACCCAGAAAAAGCCTTCAATATTCTTTGAAAAAGTGTTAGATGAAATTGAAGCATTTTTTTCAGGAGATGAAAAATACAAAGATAATCGTTTAGCAATACTAAAAGAATCTGGTGTTGTCCAAAGTTATATAGTTGGCGCAATATCCATAGCATTAGCTCCTATCTTGGGAGCTAATGCGGCATTCTTAGCTCCAGTAATTGCTATTGTTTTACTTACAATTGGCAAAATCGGATTAAATGCATGGCTTGCCGCACGCAAAGAAAAACGCAAACAAAACGAGGATAACGATAAACAATAAAAAATGAGCTAACAGATTTCTTGTTGAAAGTCTGTTAGCTCATTTTTTATTTATGAAGAATACTCGAATGTTGCAAAAACGTTGCCACGAGGGGATTTTGAAACTCAAAAGTCCTTATGTCGCAAGGCTTTTTGACATTTTTATCATTACTCCCACTCAATCGTTGCCGGCGGTTTGGACGTAATGTCGTATACGATTCTATTCGCGTGTTTGACTTCGTTTACGATACGGGTACTGATTTTTTCCAAAACGTCGTAGGGAATCCTCGCCCAGTCCGCCGTCATGGCGTCTACACTGGTCACGGCGCGAAGCGCTATGACGTTTTCATAGGTTCTGAAATCCCCCATGACGCCCACAGTCGGACTATTGGTAATTACGGCAAAATATTGCCAAATTTCCTCGTCCAAGCCCGCCTTTGCGATTTCGTCGCGCAGGATGAAATCCGCGTCGCGCAAGGTTTCCAGCTTTTCTTTCGTCACTTCGCCCATGATACGTATTGCAAGACCGGGCCCCGGGAAGGGCTGGCGCATGACTACCTTTCGGGGTAAGCCCAATTCAAAGCCCACGCGGCGAACCTCGTCCTTAAACAAGTCGCGGAGCGGCTCTATAATTTCCTTGAAATCGACGACGGAAGGAAGCCCCCCGACGTTATGATGGCTCTTGATGACGGCGGATTTCCCTTTACCGCTCTCAATGACGTCGGGATAAATGGTACCCTGTACGAGATAGTCCACCGCACCGATTTTCTTTGCTTCCTTTTCAAAGGTGCGGATAAACTCTTCACCGATAATTTTGCGCTTTTTCTCGGGATCGGAAACGCCCGCCAGCTTTTCGAGAAACACTTCCCCCGCATCCGCTTTGACGAGATTCATGCCCAGCTTATCCCTGAACACTTCCATGACCTCGTCTGCTTCGTATTTACGCAAAAGGCCGTGGTCCACAAATACACAGATGAGCTGATTCCCGACCGCTTTATGAATGAGCGTCGCGGCTACCGCGGAATCGACGCCACCGCTCATGGCACACAGCACCTTCTTATCCCCAATTTTTTCCTTCAATTTCTTTACCTGTTCCGCGACGAATCCGCTCATGGTCCAATCGCCCTTCGCACTGCAGACTTCGTACAGGAAATTTTTCAAAATCTGATTTCCGTATTCGGTATGCACGACCTCAGGGTGAAATTGTACCCCGTAAATTTTCCGCTTTTCGTCCGCAAACGCCGCGACGGGACAGGTCCCCGCTTCCGTATCCGCCAAAACATCAAATCCATTCGGAGCTTCGGAGACATAGTCGGTATGGCTCATCCAGCTGACGCTCTTTTCGGGGACATTCTTAAAGAGATTTCCCGATTTCAAAACGCGAATCTCCCGTTTGCCGTACTCGCTCGTTTCGGCGTGCGTAACAGTACCGCCCAGCGTGTATGCAATGAGCTGACAGCCATAGCAGATTCCGAGCACGGGTATGCCGAGCGAAAATATCTCGGGGGAGACATGGGGAGACGTTTCCTCATAAACGCTGTTTGGACCGCCCGTGAAGATGATGCCGATGGGATTATATTCCTTGATTTCCTCTATCGTCATATCGCAGTTTTTCAAATCGCAATACACATTGAGGTCACGCACGCGCCGCGCGATGAGCTGATTGTATTGTCCGCCGAAATCGAGGACGAGGACTTTTTCGTGTTGAGTCATGATTTTTCTTCCTTAATCCGTAATAATTTATTTGTCTGTAAAAGCCGAAAAACCGGCACTCATAAATGAAGCGAGCGCCGTTTTCGTATTTCTGCCTTAATTCCGCCTTAATTCCGCTGAGAATAGTTGGGCGCCTCTTTGCTGATGGAAATATCGTGAGGGTGACTTTCGATAAGCCCCGCATTGGTGATCCGCACAAACTCGGAATTGGTACGCAGAGACTCGATATCCTTTTTCCCGCAATATCCCATGCCCGAACGAAGGCCGCCTTTCATCTGATAGATGATCTCCGCGACGCTTCCGCGATAAGGAACGCGCCCCTCGACGCCTTCGGTCGAAGTCTCGACGACGATGGCTTCCGCACCGCTCATGCGGCCGCGGTTGTCGAACCGGAAACAAACTTGCGGAAATTTTCCTGGAAATATCTATCCTTTCTCCCCGCCGCCATAGCCGCGAGCGAACCCATGCCGCGATATACCTTAAAGCTTCTGCCCTGATACAGTTCGACTTCGCCGGGGCTTTCCAGCGTACCCGCAAACAGGGAACCTATCATAACCGCACTGCCCCCCGCCGCAATCGCCTTGACGATATCGCCGCTATATTTGATTCCGCCGTCCGCAATCACCCGCTTGCCGATTTTGTCCGCTTCCTCGGCACAGTCCATTACTGCGGTGAGCTGAGGAACGCCGATTCCCGCCACTACGCGAGTGGTACAGATAGAGCCCGGTCCGATCCCTACCTTCACGACGTCCGCGCCCGCGTCAAAGAGCGCCTTAGTCGCAGCGGCTGTCGCAACATTTCCCGCAATGAGCGTAATCTGAGGGAACTTCGCTTTGATTTCGGATACCTTTTGCAAGACGAATTTAGAATGTCCGTGCGCCGTATCGATCGCGATGACGTCCGCGCGCGCTTCGACGAGCGCGGCGACGCGCTCCATTGTATTTGCGGCAGTACCGACCGCCGCGCCGACGAGGAGACGACCGTTTTTATCCCGCGCGGAATTGGGATATTGAATGGACTTTTCAATGTCTTTAATCGTAATGAGTCCTTTAAGGTACCCTTTTCCGTCCACAATGGGAAGTTTTTCTATCCTGTATTTTCCGAGAATCTTCTTTGCTTCTTCGAGAGAAGTTCCCACAGGAGCCGTAACCAGCCTCTCCTTGGTCATCACGTTGGCGATAGGCTGTTCATAATTATTTTCAAAGCGAAGATCCCGATTGGTAAGTATCCCTACCAGCTTTCCGTTCTTCGTGACGGGAACGCCGCTGATGCGATATTTCTCCATGAGCGCGACCGCGTCCTTGACGAGATTTTCAGGTTCCAAAAAGAAGGGGTCGGTGATGACACCGTGCTCACTGCGCTTTACTTTGTCTACCTGTTCCGCCTGTTGTTCGATCGTCATATTTTTGTGAATGATACCGATACCGCCTTCCCGCGCAATAGCGATCGCCATTCTATTTTCGGTGACCGTATCCATGGCTGCGCTGACGAGAGGTATATTCAAGCGTATGTCGTCGGTAAGCTTCGTTTTGAGGTCCACATCTGCGGGTACCACGTCGGAAGCCTGAGGAATGAGAAGTACGTCGTCGAACGTCAAGCCTTCTTTTACAATTCTGCTGCTCATTGGTATGTCTCCTTGCATTTATAGAAAGTTAAAATTTTTTGACAATGTAAAGAAAACGGACGGGCTGACTCCTCCTGTCCGAATTTGTTTTCAAGAGAGTTCATCCATCCGTTCCGCGGTCAGTTTAATGAGCGCGTTGAGGTAATCGAGATCCTCGTCCGGGAAATCGGCTGCTTGCGTTTTGAGCTCCTGCATCCCTTCCAATAGGAGTTTCATAGTATCTATATCCCCTCCGGAACCGTCGTCCAAAGCAGCGAACAAGACGGCCGCCACCGCGTTATTTCTCGGAAAAGAATCGCGATTGACCGCAAAGGCAGCTTCTACCGCTTCGGTCTTTTTGCCCAACCTATACTTTGCTGTATACACTTGTCCGTAAATATATTGGGCATAACTTCCGGTAATCCCTGCCTCCGCCGAGAGCTCGTCCATCTCCGCGCAATACTTCGGGAACTGCTCGTCCACGATAAATTTTTCGCCGTATTTTTCGATTGCTTCGGGATCGGGATTTTTCGCGCCGATTGCCACTTCCGTTGCATATCCGATGTAATAGATGTTATCCGACTGATTATAGGCGCGGTCGGCAAACCAAGCGCTCGCGCTGTCCATTCCGACGTTATAGGAAATTTCCATCAATGTGGACGGATAAAGAAATACGAGAGCCGTCACCATGACGCCGCACAGCACAATAATTGCCAGCAACGTACTCAATACGGCTTTCAAAATTACCTTATCAATCCGCACTTTTCTTTCCTCCGATTTCCGATTATTATCTATTTTATCACATTCCTTCGCAAAAATCAACTGTATGAAAGAGATTTGTCCGTCATGTTTCGCACCTTTTTTTAATATAATGTTACCATGAAAAAGTTTTTTAAGAAAAAGAACCTCGTTTTCACTCCCGATATTTCGGCTTCCTACGAACAACCGCACAAGACTTTCCGAATCGGAAGCGCATGCGCGCTTATACTCGCTCCCGTCATTTTGGTGTCTCTCGGAGCCTGCGGTAAAACGATCGACTATTTTGATTACGTCTCCGAACTAAGAAGTAATATCCTCCTTGCCGAACAAGAGGACTTCTCGCTCAGAGTCTACGCGACGGAAAAAGAATCTCCCTACACTGCCGACGGAGTAAAGCGCGCCGTTTCTCCGCGCGCGGAAATCTATCTCACCGGCCCCGTCGTTACGGAATCTTGCGATATTTCCTTTACCTACAACGGTAAGGAATACGGCGGCGACATGTCCTTCGACAATGTAAAATTGGAGTATTTCTATTCCTGTACTTTAGATATTTCCGCGGCGTCCTCTATTTCTTTCAAAATTACAATCGAAGAAACTTCGCTCGAAATGACCGCGACCACGGTACGCACGGATAACATGCTTTCGCCCAAGGAGGTGGTAGAAAAGATTCAGACGGCGGAGAGCGAAAAATTTAAGTCCATGACCGATTCCAAGGGGTTCGCGGGAGAAATTTATTTGAGATTGATTTACGAGGATGCGCCTTATTATTATATCGGAATTATCGACCGTGAAGGAACTATTTTTGCCCTTCTCGTCGATTCCGAAAGCGGAAAAATCCTCGCGAAGCGGGAAATGTGATTTTCTCCATTTTCTCCCTCATTCCTTTTTCTTGTCCATCCTTGCTTTTTTTCAATGAATATGGTATAATATACCGAAAGGGAGGTAAAAAAGATGAAGAAGCTGGAAACCCAAAGGCTCATTTTAAGGGAATGGAGGGAAACGGACGCCGACGATTTATATGCCTATGCAAAAAGCGACAAAGTCGGCCCCATGTGCGGTTGGAAACCTCATAAAGACATTCTCGAAACCAAAGAAATTTTGAAGCAGTTCTCCGAACAAGACGAAACATGGGCGATAGAACTCAAAGAGACGGGCAGAGTTATCGGTTCCTTAGGGCTGCATAAAACAAAAAAGGAAAAACTCCCTTTACACTATGATTTCGAACTCGGATATGCTCTATCCGAAGAATATTGGGGCAGAGGGCTCGCGCCCGAAGCGGCGGTCCGCGCCATAAAATTTGCATTCCTTGAACGTGATGCAAAGGCGCTCATCGTCTCGCACTTTCCCTTTAATTTCCGATCGAAGAGAGTCATTGAAAAATTGGGCTTTCAATATTGTTCTCGACTCGAAAAGAGCTGGAAAAGGTATGACGGACTCGTTCTCGATGAGCTTGTGTATGTCATGACGCGGGAGCGCTATTTTCAGCTTTATGCCTCCATATAAGTAAAAGGTTATGGAAGAATAGCGAGCAACAATCCAAAAAAATAGGAACGATTGATAGAACGATGAATAAGATTTTACGGAAGAAATCTCCTTCTTTGAGAGCGTCCTTTTTTGAGGACGCCCTTTTTTATGAAAGAGCGGCTCTTTTTCAGAGCCGCTCTTTCATTATTTTTTATCTTCTTTGTCCTCTTTCTTCTCTGTTTCAGAAGCGGACGCATTCTTTTCAATATCTTCATCTTCTTTGCGCTTGCTCGTCTGTTTGAAAATCTGATGCGCGCCCGTAGCGGAAAGGCCGCTGGCGCCGCCGATAATGATCGCTACAAAAACGTTTTCCGCGGGCATAATCTGAGGGACGGCAAAATAGGCTACGATTCCGAGCGCCACTCCTAAGCCGGCTGAAATCAACGGAATAAACCGTTTGAAAGTCTCATTTTCTTTTACGGCGTATTTGATGACGGCGACGACGAAATAAACAATAACCGCGATGGCGGGTACACTGATCATTTCAAGATATTCTTCCATATTTCTCCCCTTGTAAAAAGTATATTTGCGCTTATGCGCATATTTATTATATGCGTCGGCCGATATAAAAGTTATACGAAAATTGTAAACATCGGTAAAAGATAAAGCATATACTGTTATTGCGGGTATGAAAATCCCGTAAAATCACTTTCAGGAGAATTTTATGGCAAAAGTTACATTGACAAACCAAGCAGATTTTGCAGGCTCTTACGGTGCGGCGGCAAATCCCGTCACGTTTTCCAGCAATCAGGTCAGTACCACCATCATTCAGGGACTGACCGCTACCAAGACGGCCGACAAAGAATTTTGGGTAAACGGCCCTCTTCTTTATACGATTAAGGTTCAAAACAGTTCTGGTGATACGTTCACCAAAGGAGTTCTTACGGATACTCTCGATTCTATCGTCACTCTGGATACGACTTTCGGGGTCAAAATCAATGATGCGGCAACTTCTGATTTTACGTTTACCGGTGGCGTTTTGAGCGTAAATCTGCCGGATATGGTTGACGGAGGAACGCTCACTGTTACCTTTCAGATTACTCAAACCGCTCCGTAAACGTTATTTTAAGAATTTAGAGGGACAAAATACCGTCGAATGTTATTGTAATACATATTCCTGCGACTGTCGTTTTGTCTTTCTTTCCCCTTCGGGATCGTACCGCTTATTCGAGTACGGTTACGAACGTTGGTATTACATGGGAAGTCGGGCGCATATAGTCTTCGAAAACGGAGCCGATATTTATACAAATTTCGTCGAAGTAAAAGTCCGCAGGCAATAAAATATTCTGAATAAAAAGAGCTGCGAATAATATTCCGCAGCTCTTTTTTATTTACAACGCCGAAGGCCTGACGTCCCAGGAAATATCTGTCGTATAGAGTCCCGAAGCATACAGATATTCCGGGAGTACGGTCAAAAGAAGTCCCTCTGTCTCTACCCAAGAAACGCGGGTCACCGCAGGAGTCGAAGTCGAAACACCGTGTTTTATCAATACGGGCGTCCCGGATAAAATTTGTTTTACCCCGTTTTCATAAAACGTCAGGGCATTTTCCAATTGCTGATTTTCCGATTGCAGCGGAAGGGAAATCGACGCATACAGATACCAATCGCCGCCGCCCCTCCTCGTGTCCGTCACTTCGATATACCAATCGGGATCTATGCGCTTTACAATACTCCGGTGATAAGGTACGGCAAAACTATAAAACTGAAGATTTGTTAAACGGGTAACGGATATGCTGCCTAAAACGGTTGTCGAAAGAGCCTTTGTCAAAAAATACCGATTGGCGGATACCGTCACCTCTGTATCGATGGCGAGGCGCGCGGGCAAAGTTATAGAATAAGCCCCCGTCCCCGATGCGCTTCCTGTCAGAGTCTGCGTCAGATAAACCGCGCGGACGGCAGCGGACGGTTCTGTTGTTCCCGTCACGGTATCGGAAATATCGGTAATATCAGAAATTGCGAGGGTAATATCTCCCATGCTCAACACCTTTGCATTCATGATGTTGAAAGTCGAAACATTCATCGGATATCCGTTATCTCCTGCTACAATATTCGTTGTCACCGCCGTGACCGCCGACGAAGATGCCGTCACAGTCGCCGTTATATCCGAAGCATATCCACTCTTGAAGAACGCCGAATTAGGTTTATCGTCGAATCCGCCCGCCGACACATACGGAGTCTTGGCTGCCGTCCATAAATTGATCATTTTGGCGGTAATATTCAACGTATTCGGAGCAGCCGAACTTCCCGACTGAAAGGAAAATATATTTGTGCCGTTATCGTAGAGAAGTACGCTTTTGGGAGATTGAAACGTAATCGTTGCGGTATTGGCGAAATACATCAAAGGCGAGGAACCTGTATTCGGAGAAATCAGATGAAAGGAACCACCGGTTGCAATCGAAAAAGGTCCCGCACACTTAAAGATAGGAACACCGCTGCTCGCGGAAGATACAGCCTTAAAAGAAGCACCGCTCTCCACCGTAAAGGAAGAAGCAATATGCGCGTCTGTCCCATAAGAATAAAATAATCCGCCTCTTACGGTCAATTCCGTCGAAGAATTTTTTTTGAAGGTCATGATCGGCTTTGCAGGCGTATCCGTATACCACATATACGTTGAAGGCGCTTGCAGGGTAAAGACCGCACCCTCCTCTACCGTAAATGCCGAACCTGCATAAGGAAACCATATAACGGAAGTCGCAGTCGTCTGCGACGTCACCGAGACCTTTCCTTCTATAATAATGCGATTTCCTTCGCAAAACTCCTGCGAATCACCGACAGAACCGTTTTTTTCGATGCTTATCGTACAATCTTTTATCCTCGTTATTCCGTTGCGATTATATACGGGCTGAGGTCCCGTGTATTTAATGTTATCTAAAACCGTCGTGACATTGTTATTGTTGGTGCTGTCATACACGCAGAGGATTCCGTAATAGTTCCTGCCGTTCCATACGGCGTTTTTCATAGTTGCCGTAACGGCCGTACCCGCGAAAGGAGAAAAGTAAATCGTATCCGTATACGCGCCTGAATTATAATCCGTTATCGTATGTCCGGCTCCGTCGATAGAAATATTTCCCTTGGTCTTGGGAATCTGAATACCTCCCGAAGAAAATACGATATCTTTGGCAAGCAAAATTTCCGTAGTCGTCGAATCCTCTATCGCACTTTTCAATTCCGCAAAGGTTGTCACCGTTTTTTGAGCCATAATTTCTTCCTCCAAGGATTTCATTTGTGAAGGTGTCCACATATCATTATATGAAATCCCAAAAGAAATTGGTCCCCGCCCTCTCAGAGTTTTCATTTTCTTGCCATGGCGAAGCAATGTCCGTTTTTGCACATATTTTTTATATTTTATCACTACTCTCGCTGAGCACACATAAAAATATAACGGACCGTTTCCGAATATCGAAAAGGCGGACCGTTATTTTACTTCTTACAGATAAATTTATAAAATTCAAAGCTTTCAGAATTTTGCAAAAACTTCCTTCAAGGATGGATATAATTTTCTGAAAATCTGATATTTTTTTTCATAGGCGGCCACAATCTCTTTATCGGGCTGCACGATCTCCTTTATCTTGATCAAAGCAGCCGTGGCCGCTTCTACCGTAGAATAGGTCCCGCAGGTCACCATAGACAAAATGGCGGCGCCGTAGGCCGGTCCTTCTTCTATCATCGGAGTTTCCACGGAAATTCCCAAAACATCTGCGATAATTTGACGCCAAAGCGGACTTTTTGCTCCACCGCCACAGATGCGAGTACACGTTACTTTAATTCCGTTCCCCTTGGCAACCTCCATACAATCGCGGAGCGCAAAAGCTACCCCTTCCAAAACGGCGAGCGTCATCTCCTTTCTCGTCGTATGCGGCCTCATTCCGATAAACGCGCCGCGAGCGTTTACATCGTTATGCGGACTGCGTTCTCCCATAAGATACGGGAGAAAGAATACTTCGTTTTTACCGAGCTCTTTCTCCAAGCCCGATTGTTCCTCCGCATAATTTTTTGTACCGAGAATTGTATCCGTCCACCATTGATTACACGACGCAGCCGCTAAAATACAGCCCATTAAATGATACCCGCCGTTTGCGTGACAGAACGAATGTAAAGCATTCTTCGGGTCTACCGAAAAACTGTTTCCTACGATAAAAACCGTACCGCTTGTCCCCAAAGAAATATTGCAGGCTCCGCCGGATACCGTACCTGTACCTACCGCGGCAGCCGCATTGTCCCCTGCGCCCGCACATAATTTTACACTTTCAGATAAGCCCAACTCTGCCGCAACCGAAGGCAAAAGTTCCCCGATCGTTTCGTAAGATTCGTAAAGGGCGGGAAGCCACTCTTTCTTTACCGAACAAATTCGGCACATTTCCTCGCTCCAACGGCGATTTTTTACGTCGAGCAACAACATTCCGCCCGCGTCCGAATAATCCGTACAATGTACGCCGCTCAGACGATAGACGACGTAATCCTTCGGGAGCATAATTTTATCGATACGGGAAAAATTTTGCGGTTCGTTTTCTTTTACCCAAAGAATTTTCGGAGCCGTAAATCCTGCAAAGGCGATATTTGCCGTGTATTCGGACAATCTCTCCCTGCCGATGGTCTCGTTGAGATAATCCGTCTGCTTCTGCGTCCGTCCGTCATTCCATAAAATAGCCGGACGAATCACTTTTCCTTCTGAGTCCAAAAGTACCAACCCGTGCATTTGTCCGCCGAATCCGATACCTCGAACGGCACCTTTATCCTGTCCGCAAAGGAGCTCTTTTATTCCTTCTACAACGCCCGTATACCAATCCTCCGGATTTTGTCCGCTCTCAGGATAAAAGATAGGATAACTTTTCGTCGTACTGTTCAAAATGCGCCCGTCTTCCGATACTAAAAGCAATTTAACCGCCGACGTTCCGAGATCTATACCGATATAAGTATTCATAAATATTTTATCCAACGAAAAGAATTCCTCCTTTACAGGAAGCCGGTTAGACGTCGGCTCCTTTGGGGCGAATGAATCTTTTGCGTTGCCTTCTCCTTAAAATTTATCATTTATTATTTATTATATCAAAAAAGCTCTT
>OGQX01001467.1_pt1 | contig 21343 bp, 23 predicted proteins | sample 1553291 | NCBI WGS metagenome assembly OGQX01 (sample SAMEA2580030, study PRJEB22360) | human gut metagenome | biome: human gut; feature: human-associated habitat; material: faeces | place: Denmark | collected 2008/2010
CAGCCAATTTTCCCTTATCCGACAAAAATACTTCATATCCTAAATGACGGCCCAACAAGGCTGCACCGACCCCACTTTCTCCCCCTCCTAAAACCACCCCCTGTCGCGAAGAGTGTATTGGCTGTTTGGCCTATAATAAGTTATTTGGGCAAGGCTGACGCCAATCTGCATGGTGTTCCACGTTCCGTGTTCCACCATGTATATCCTTTTTATAACTATATTTGAAGAAGGTAGTGTGGAGGAACGGGGTACACGGAACAACGCACTTCAAGTCCTGAGAGTAGAATCGGCCTACAAAAAGGAATTTAAATACATAAAAGGATACAACTGTTTTTTCAACAAAAAATATTTTCTCTTTTTTTGCGAACTTTTTTATGGCTTCTACTCATTCGATTTTTTCACACTCACCGCACGGTCTGAAAGGAATCCCGCTTGGCTAAGAATGGAGACAATTTCCGTTCTTGTCTCCTCAGGACTTGCGAGAATTGACACAAATATGTTGAACAAACTCGGAGTTTTCTTCGCTATCTCCGATAAAATTGACAATGTGCGTAGAATGAAATCTGCCTGTTTCCTCCAATCCTCGTCTTCTTCTGGTTTTTGCTTTTTCCAAGCAGGAATTTCATTATGTACTCTTTGCTTATTCTCGGCAACATACTTTTTCGCTGCTGTCGCTCGGAGCACTTTAAGTATCGGCATATTCGATAAAAACAGAAATGCTTTACGCCGAAGCGCTTTATCTGCCAATGAAAGTTCCAGAAAGACTTGGAGCAGGCGTTCGTCCTTCCATAGCAAAGAATCCAAAATAAAGTTGGCAGCCTCGCTTATATAAGGAAGATCAAATTCCAAGGGGTGTATATATTTCCCGGTCCATTTTGCGTTGGGCATCCTATTTCCCCTGAATTCCGGGTGGCCCAACAGGTCTTCCGGGGCTTCTTGGTATAAGCCGCAGAAAAGCAGCAAACGGTTTCTGTCGATTCGCTTACGCTGGCCTGTTTCGATAAGTTGAATATTCTGAATTGATAAGCCGGTCCAATTAGACACGACTTCCAGAGAATACTGTTTTTCCAGGCGCAAAGCCCTTAACTTTTTTCCGTATTCTTTGGCAATATCAGCATTTTCAAATACATCAGCAGGGATTCTATTTTGAAAATATTCATCATCATCCAGCACGGTTTTCTTTGCAGGTGGATCGTTAGAAGTATCAGATGTTGCAGGAGTATCAGACGCATCAGAATCCTTGGGCGCATCAGGCGTGTCGTGGGCTTCTGGCGCGGCAGGTACAGCAGGCGTGTCAGACACGCTGGAGACTTCAGGCACAGAATGCACCGTAGAAGCCTCTGCTGTGTTGGGCTCTGCCTCTGATGCAGTACAGGGGTCAGAAGTTTCAGGCGCAGCAAAAGGAACGGGATCTAGCAGATCATTGAAATATACTTTCATAATTTCTTGCTCGCCTACATATAGCCAGTCTTGGAATGTGGGAAGCCGTTTTCGCATAATTTCCTCCAAATCAACCCGATTTTGTCGTTTTGTATTTTTTGGCATTTCTCCCGAACCAATCTGATTTTGCTGTTCCGTATTTTTCGATATTTTTTCCATAAAAACCTCCAAAAACATAAATTTCAACACAGGTAAGGCCCCTTGCGTATTCGGCAAGAGCGAGCCATAATAGGCGTCACACCGAAAAAAGGAGGGCGCCTTATGAATGACAGAAACATAATTTTTGTAGACGATCCGGACGAACAGAAGCTGGTTCGCATGCGCGACGAAATTATTCGTAACGCAGAAAGAGAGGAGGAAGAAGAAAAACGCAGAAGGGTAGAAAAGGGAGATGCTGCGGCACGGTCTTTGACATCGCCGATCCAATTTTTCAAAGATGAAAAAGAAGTTGCCATTGTTAACGCCTATGATGTGCTCTGTGATGATTACCAGAAAAAGCGTTCGCTTGATGAAGCCCCTGTTTTGATTGCATATCAAGGCCAGATACACTATGACGAATCCAGAAAGCCTCATTCAGCCGCTGATTCTTTTGAAGGGGCACGTCAGAGTTTCCTGCGGTACGATGGAACGTATGGCTACACAGGTTTTGCAGCGGCAGAAAAGCGCAACAGCTCTGTTCCGACTGCGACTGACCTGTTGAGTTGTCTGCTTAAAAAAGTAAAGCTCAAACGCGATGGGGATGCCATCTATAGGTTTGACGGAGCACGCTACAAACGCTTGGATGATAACGGTGTACAGACGCTGATCTCCGCTGTTCTTTCTGACGAAATTAAAATTTCCGGTGCTGCCAATCAAATCAGTAATGTCTATACGTTGCTGAAAGCCGAAAGCACAATTTTGGATCGCCCGATAGATCCGAGTGTATCGCCGTTCATCGCAGTTGATAATGGGCTTCTGGATCGCAGGAATAGCGTCTATCGCAATGCAGACCCCGATTTGTTTATCACTACAAAAGTCAAAGTTCGTTGGAGCCCCTATAGCAGATGCCCTCTTTTTGAGCGGTTTCTGTTTGACTGTGCTAAAGGAGATCCGAAACTCATAAACAGGCTCTGGGAATTTGTGGCCTTTGTTCTTGTGCCTAACAGAATTAAAAGAATTGCTTTGCTTCAAGGTGTTGGCGATAGCGGCAAGACATTGCTGTGTTCTCTTTTGGAGAGCTTTTTTGAAGACAATGAGGTATCGCATCGGGATATCCATCGTGCTGGTGATCGCTTCGCTCTGTCTGACTTCGTGGATAAGCGTTTGAATATATCTGCCGATCTCCCCGCTGGTGGTTTGTCGCGTAATGCAGTTGCTGTCTTGAAGCAGATTTCCGGAAATGACACGGTTCAGACAGAAGAGAAGTACCATAATCCGCGTTCTGTGAAGTTGATCTGCAAACTGGTAATTGTAACGAATCACAGCCTTAACCTTCAAAATTATGATCAGGCATTTGCGAATCGTATTTTGCTGTTGCCTTTTATGCACACAATTCCACCGGAGCAGCAGGATCACACGTTATTGGAGAAGTTGATGCAGGAAAAAGAAGGAATCTTTGTGAAGGCGATTCAGGTTTTTAACCATCTAGAGACTCACAATTTCATTTTTAGCGGAGATACAGAGTATTCGTTTGAGAAGCAGGCAATCAGCAGTATCCCGATTGAGGCCGATATCATACAGCGGTTCGTTTTGAATTCCTGTGAGTTTAGCAACGGTTTTACGCCAACGGCAGTGCTTCATAACAGTTACCTTGCTTTCTGCGTAGCGAATGGTTATCCGGTAATCAACGACAAGGTTGCATTTTCGAGGCAGCTTGCATTGACCTGCGGAAACAGAATCATGCGCAAAAAACAGCGCGTTGGCGGCGAAGCTACAAATGGATACGAGGGCATTGTTCTGAAAGGCGGGATGTAAGTTGGGGACTGCATCCATCAACGCTTTTCCGGCGCAGGCGGCCTTTACCATTATTTTGCCTGCGAAAATGATTGAGCAACGGCTCAAGTTTCAAGAGATTTTGGAAAAATACCCAATCTACATTCCGCTGGCAGTAGTGGCGAAATTTCTTAACATGAAGCCGGAAGGATTGCGCGCTTGCATCAAGCAGGGGCGGTGTCCGTTTGGCCTTGCCTACGAAACGGATGATAAAAGCGCATACAAAATTCCTACGGAGACGTTCTTTTTGTGGTACACCAATACAGCTATTAAGCCGGCTGTCTAATAGGGGACGGTTATACCGCCTCCCTATACGAACGAAAGGGGGCGGATAACATTGCCCGCGAAAAAACGTTATGAATATAAAATTGCGCTGGGAAAGAAAATAGATGGAACCTCGATTCGCAAATCTTTCTACAGCACGAAATCCAAGCGTGATGCGAAACGCAAAGCAGAAGAATACGCTGAAACGTATAAACTCAACCTGCTCTTGGGTGAGCCGGAAAAAACAAAAACAATCACCTTTGAAAAATGGGCAATTCGTTGTTTGGAGCTCTATAAGATGCCCTATGTCAAGGCCAACACATACAGGGATACCTACCTTGCGCCTGTCAAACGGCATCTGATCCCCCACTTTGGAAAAAGGGAGGTTCAAGCGATTCAGCCGGCAGAGATACAGGAGTACATCAACAGCATCAACGGAAAATACGCACCCGAAACAATAAAAAAGGACTTTAACATGCTGCATTTCATCCTTCAACATGCCAAGGAGGAAGGATACTGTAAAGAAAACGCTGCTGCATCGTCTGGCATTCGGTTGCCAAAATATCATACCGTTGTGGCGAAACACGCATTTTCCCCACAGGAATATAATACCACATATGAATTTGCTGTCAACCACCCGAAGGGACTTGCAATTATGCTGCTGATGGAAACCGGCTGTTCCAGAAGTGAGCTGTTGGGACTTCGCTACGAAGATTTTGACGCAGAACATGGGAATCTGCACATCAATCAGGGATTGGTTGCTGTTTCCGCGACCGGCGGTAAAAAGACGCTGCTGGCAGACGGTTTGAAGAATGGCTACCGCCAGCGCACAATTCCGATTTTGGAGCCGCGCCTGCTTGCAAGACTGAAAGCAGAGCCGAAAATCATTACATTGGAATCTGGTGGAGAGAAGCGTCAGGTCGAAGCAGAGTTTATTTTTCACAGTCCGGAAGGGAAAGCCTATTATCCACGGAATTGGTACGACCGTGAGTATCGTTCCTTTATGAAGGATCTGATCAAGGCACATCCGGAAATTCCGTCATTGACGCCCCATGAGCTTCGGCACACGAGAGCAACGCTCTGGTCGGCGCAGGGCGTACCGCAGCATTTGATCGCAGACCTGCTTGGACACTGCGACACCAGAATGCTGGAACGGGTCTATAATCACACAACGACGGACACGCTGAGACAGGCGTTGGAGGCCGTACAAACGAAGGAGGGAGAGAGAGCCTGACGGCTCTTTCTCCCTCCATTTTTGCAAAACTGTCGTATTTTTGTCGTACAAGCGGTTTAGCCTTATAGCTGTTTCTGATATACCAAACTTTTTGGGCTTAAAAAGCAAAGAAAAAGTTCCGAAACCATGAGATTTCGGAACTTTTATATGGTGGACAGTACAGGACTCGAACCTGTGACCCCATGCACGTCAAGAGCCGTCCGTTCGTATTTTTCTGTATTTTAATTATAATATGCGCATATTTTAGATGAAAAAATTCTGCATTTATGGGAATTTATCTATTGCGTCCATCACGTTTTTGCCCAGTCTGGGTCACGGTTTGGGTCAGGTGACGTACAGACTCAATATTTTGTCCGCAGATAGGTTTCTACCGCCGTCAAAAACGTCCCTGCCGACTGCACCTGCTCGGCGGTGTCCGCCTTGGAAACGATGAAGAAATCGTTGTAATCACTACCCTCACGGACATCGGAAAGCTCGGAGCTCAGCCCGGACAAGCTGATGTCAAACACGCCGGTTTTGATGTACCGTTTCCGGAACTCGGAAATGATTCCGCTGTGGTGCTTCATGTCTACGCCGTCAAGCGCAAGAACGGCGCGCATAGCGTGGAAAATTGCATAGTATGCACGGTTTGCCGCACTGCGGTAGCTTTCGCCTGCAAGCAGCAACTTTGCGTCCCGCAGACATTCCTTTGCGTGGTCAAAGCGAACCTTGGAGATTTCAATAGCTTGTTCAGGAAGCATAGCGAATCCCCTCCTTCAGCACGTTCTGATAGAACGGCAGGAAATCCGCATACCGCCGGAACTGTGCCAGCGGCACAACGTGGACAGAAACCGTGATATCGTGGTCAAGGCTGAGTGTGCTTGCTACTCCAGAAACCGCACGCCGCTGCGACGCGATCTGTTCCTGCGTCAAATCTGCGGTCAAGAGAATGTCAATATCCGACTCCGCGGTAAAATCGCCGCGGGCATAGGATCCGTACAAAATTGCATCGTGGATGCTGTGCCCTAGAATTGGATCACAGGCGTGATAGACGCTTTTCAAAATCTCAAACGCTTGATTGCGCGTGCACATATTGACACCTCCCCTCTTGGTCTTTCTATTTGCAGTATACCCCAAAGTGTACTGGAATGCAAGTCGACGTGAGACCACTAAATCCCGAAGTATTTTTCAAAAAACTGCGCAAGCCGCTGGATGCTGGAATCGATCGCCCGGTCGATGGTTCCCAGGATGCTCTTGTCTTTGCAGTTCGATTCATGGTACTTCATGACAAGCATCAAAATGTAGTCAATGTTGATCTCCACCTGCCGGATGAGCTCGATCTCGAAGGTAATATCATCGTTGATATTCTCTTTGTCTCCGTCCGTTTTTGGGCGGTACGCCTGATAGAGATCGAGATACACGCTCTGATAATCCTGAAAATCCCGCTCCGGGAGAAGCTCATGCCCGGCAAACTGGTCAAATGCGCTTAAGATATTTTTGAGCCGCAGGATATTGCCGTAGAGCTTGATGAAATCCTTTTGCTTCTGCTCGCCAATGATTGGCTGGCCGAGCGGAAACTCGCCTGATAGCTTGTCGATCAAATCGCGGTAACCGGGAACAGCCTTGCCATTTTCCTCATAGCCGTCATAGTACGCATCGTAGCCCTTGAGCAGCACAACGCCGCTGGCTTCGCGGTCGCCAAAAAGCGCGATCGCGTCGTCGGTGGCTTTTTGCAGAAGGTGCTTCCCTTATTTTTGTTAGCGATGATTTTGATGATCTAGCTTCTGATAACAGTTTCCTTCCTGATCGAATTCAAAGAGATTATCAGCTCTTGTCAGAATTTCAGACGAAGCAGCTACGACAACCAACACACTTGTTCCGCGGTTTGCAAGTTCGTTGATTAGTGTTTGGAATATCTTCGCTTCAACACCTGTCGGATTGATATTAGGGAGATGAATAATTAATAGTCGCCAATTATACAAGGCATATCGGTTGGCCATTGCAACGATTCTATTTTCATAGTTTATTTTATAAAATGGATGCTTAGGATCTTCTTTGTATGAGAATGGCTGTTTAGTCAGCAAATAGTTTTGAAATGCTGAGCGGACAACAGTTCCCAAATAAGAAATCCTGCGAAGCGAGAAAATTGTAGTGTTTTCAAAGTAATTTAGATCAGGAAATATCAGTCTGCTGACATCCTGCGGAAAATAACCAATTCCGGTATAGAATAAAGCGTTTATTTTTGCATTAATGAAATCTTTATTACCTAAATTTATCCGGCAACGAGGGACTTCTCCGAAAATCGCATTCAGAAAATCGTATTCATATAAGCCTTTCCCAACTAAATATGTAATTTCCCCTGGCTGTAAGTTCATGGAGAGAGAATGAATATGATTCGTGTGAATATCGCTAATAGTTATTGATGAAAAGTCAATCGAGAGGGGTACATTTTTTTGAGGATAAACACTAGCATATGCGCTTGAATCATATGAACGATAACTGTCGTATATGTACTGATCCTCCTGCCCATTAAGCAGTCTAACAAACATACCCCCTTCAAATCGAAGAATACGACAAGCATCAGAACATATAAAAAGGGGATTTTGATAGCTATCGGTCAACAAAATTGAAATCTGATGTTCCAGAAGGGTTCGCACAAGATCGCGAAGTAGGCTAAAATCGGCATCATAATGTAACCGTACAACATCAGATAGAATAAGGTATTCCGCGCCAAGATAAACTGCCTTCACAATACGTAGAATATATTGTTGTAATTTTGTTAAACTGTACACCGGTTTATTAACATCCCAGAATATGCCGTATTTTTCGAGGATCAAACGCGCATTTAGTGAGTTCCTTTTCTGAGAGAAAAAAAACCGATTAGACGAAGGATATGTTAACGATAGGTTTTCTGCAATACTCAAATGTTTATATAGCAGGTGATCTTCATAGGAAATAAGAGAATGAGCTCCCCCTTTTGCATTCCAGCTTATTTTTCCGCTTGTTGGTTCGATTTGCCGAGTTAACAAAAGAACAAGTGCATCTTTAGCTGATGTTGTGTCACTGGAAATTGCAATAAGTTCCCCGCGACCAAACATAAAACTGAAGTTTCGCAGGTAAAATCGCGACGTTTCACAACTTACATTGATAAAACGAAAGAGTTCCTCCATAGAATTACTCCTTGCTTAAAGGCAACATAATTTGAACCTGAGTGCCTTTTCCAACACTACTTGCGACGCTTACTCCATAATCTTCGCCATATAGCAGCCGAATACGTGAATTGATATTAAACAACGCAAGGCCCATCCCACGAACAGAGTCGGCGGCGCAATTACTTTCATTTTTACTAAGCTGAGTATTGATACTATCAAGTTTATCTGCAGGAATCCCTACGCCGTCGTCGTCAACCCGAATACACACAGTTCTTTCTGTATGGGTAATATCAATAAAAATCCTACCCGGTCCGATTTTTGCCTCTAAGCCATGATTAATCGAGTTTTCTACTATCGGTTGTAAAATCATTTTTGGAACTTGCATTCCCAAAATTTCATCTGTCTCATCATCAAACCGCTTATATAAAACAAATTTGTTAGGAAAACGAAATTGCATTATTCGTATATATTTTTCGGTATTGTCAATCTCTGCTTCAAGCGAGATGAGTGGCTCCTTCTGGCTGATACTATAACGAAATAATTCAGACAATGTCTCAACCATTTGTGCCAAATTAGGCATATCGCACATATATAATTCGCCACGTAGGGAGTCAAGAGTATTATAAAGAAAGTGTGGGTTAATCTGACTTTGTAGCGCTTTCAAATTTGTAATATTTCCAAACTGACTTTTGATAATCTCATCGGTCTGCGCCACAACTTGTTCTTCCACCCGCTGCAGAAAAGGATTGTCACTAAGTCTTTTTTTTGAATCGGGAGATATTGAATAATGCCATATTTCATAAAGTGGTTGGATAAATGCAGTGGTTATATGGATTATAAATACGATAAAGAGGCTAAATATCAATAAATTTAAAACCACTATTGCCAGTAAAAGCAAATTCGCTTTGGGTGATTGAAAGAACACAAAAAGAATCATAGCAAACTGAGCTAAACCTAAAGAAAATAGAAGACCAGGTAAAATAATTAACAAAGAATTATTGGTTTCACGTATAAAACGAAAGACAGCACGTAATTTCAATGAAAATTACCCCCATTTATTAAGATAACGGAAATCTGAGGGACGAATACCTAAGTGCTTACGAAAAACCCGACTGAAATATTTTGCGTCAGCGTATCCGACAGCATCAGCCACTTCAGTTACGTTCATCATTGTTGTTAAAAGTAGGTGTTGTGCCATTTCAATTCGTGTTCGCTGAATATAGTTACTGATAGTTTCCCCGGTTTCATTTTTAAAGCGTTCACTTAAATGAGGAGGACTCAGATTAACTTCTTTCGCAAGATCATCAAGTGAAATTGTATTCGCAAAGTTTTTGCTAATAAGTTGTTTAACTGTTCGAACCGGCATGGAATTGGTTGAGTCTACTTCTTTTTGCAAACGAACTAAAATGGAATCTATAAGCTGACAACAGTTTTTCTCTAGATCATGCAAACTAGAAGAACAGGAAACTAAGTATTTCTGCATTATTAACAACGCATCCGGAGTTAACCATGTGTGGTTGGATGCAATAACCCAAATGGCATCAAAGAGCTGACGTAAAAAACTGTTTATTAGTCTAGGATCTGTTAAAAACAAAGTGCTGTGCGTTTCAATTAAATCATGAATCACATAAAAAATTTGTTTTGTCTCTCTTGTTTCAGCTGCTCTTCTGCATTCGGATTTTAATGAGAGTTTTGGTAAAGTAAGTGGTGGGAGAGGAAAGTCATTCCACAAAAAGGGGCCTTCGCCAGAAAGCGCACATTTGCAAGGTATAAGCATACGGGCTTCCTGAAAAGCTGTCGGAAAGGCAGTATAATTGGAATGAAAATTACTAACTGTAAGAAGAAAACGATATCGAAAAACATCAATATGTTCTTTTAAAATATCCTTTATGCGCTTCAATGAACGGATAAAAGATTCCCTCGAATTAGGGTCAAGATTGACAATACAGTAAAGGGTGTCATCGATGAACTCAGCTTCAATATCTATCACTTTTGAAATCAAACCTGCAACAAGCAAATCACGTAATTTATCTCCGATGCCAACTGGAAACGCAGGTTGGCTTTGAACTGCACTTGTAGAATAACGAGAAAAATGTCCGTCAAGCGATGAATTAGGCTCGTATAATTGAAGTATAATTGCTACGAAATCACCATTCTGGAATTCCATTCCAGTAGTTTTGTTAAATGTTTCAAGTGGCACATCGCGTAAGCTAGAATTATATAAAAAGGAATGAATGCACTGCCGACGTAAAGAAGTACGAAACTGTTGAACTTCCAATTGAATTGTTGATGTATTAGGAGAGGAGACTGAGCGCTTTTGAACAATCTTTGAAATCGCATTATTTATCTCAGTTTTTTTAATAGGCTTGAGGAGAAAATCGACAACATCCATACGTAATGCGTCGTATGCATAGTCAAATTGTTTATAGCCGCTAATGATTATAACAGAGCATTGATTACAATGACCATTAACCCATTTTGTAAGGTCTAATCCGTTGACACCTGGCATTCGGATGTCAGTAATCAAGATATCTACTTTTTCCTGTTGTAATAACGTAAGAGCTTGAACACCATCGTGTGCTTCACCTACTAAACGTAAATGTAATCCATCCCAATCAATAAGAGCTTTGATCAAGCTGCAAATACGTTTTTCATCCTCTGCAATTACTACATTGAATTCTTCGTTCATAATTAATAATCCCTCTTAAAATTACAAATAAACACGCCAAAAATTAACATTAATTTACATGCTTCAAGAGTTTAATACGACTATAACAAAAACATATTCCTTTTGCAAGTTTTTTTGTATACTGTGTTCTAATGCTATTTTGAATGTGTTTACAAAAGAATTGGAAGAACACTCATGAGGCAGGATGTTCCATAAGGGAAAGCTTATGAATAGGGAAGCAGTCGAAAAAATCATTGGCCTATATTTGTTTTGACGAACAAAATAGTTGGGATCTTAAAAATGTCCACCTATTCCTAATACATTCTAACGACAAATCATCAATAAATCTGGTAGTTTATAGTCAAAGTTAACAAATGTGTATCCATCGCGTTGATGCACCCGTTGTAAAGAAGGAGGGCGAGTCTTACTAGTGTTTGGTGAAACAGAAACAGTAAAATTTCTTGGCATTGTTTGATATTAAACTTTTTGGTCCTTTGAGTTTTATAGATTGTCTGAGATATTTCGAAATTATTGGATGGGGTGATGTTGAAAGATATGGACAACTTATTAAGAATGGAGAAAATCTCCAAAAGCTTCCCGGGTGTCAAAGCTCTTGACTCGGTACATTTCGAACTAAAAAGGGGAGAAGTGCACGCTATTGCCGGAGAAAATGGTGCTGGAAAATCCACTTTTATGAAAGTGTTAACCGGCATTTACAAGCAAGATGAAGGTGAAATTTACTATAAAGGTAATTTGTTCCTTCCTGAAAACCCCAAACACGCACAGGAAATGGGAATCAGTATTATACATCAGGAACTCAATCTTTTGCCCGATCTTTCTGTTGCAAATAATATCTATATAAGTCGTGAACCACGCAAGGTTCGTGGAATAATTGACGACAAAGAAATGAACGAAAAAGCACAGGCTTTGTTGGACAGCATGGGATTATCCATTAATGCACAGACCGAAGTAAAAGATTTAAGCATTGCTTCTCGACAGATGGTTGAAATTGCGAAAGCACTTAGCGTACAGTCTGATGTGCTTGTCCTCGATGAACCAACATCGTCGCTTTCACTCTCTGAAACTGAAACACTCTTCAATATTATCCGGAAACTTCGCGATGAAGGAGTCGGCATTGTCTATATTTCTCATCGCCTGGAAGAATTCGATGATATTGTTGATCGAGTTACCGTATTACGAGACGGAAAATACATAACTACACAACCTTGGAGCAAAGAATACAACATTCCCCAGCTAATACGTGATATGGTTGGGCGCGAGATGAATGAAGAGTTTCCGAAGCGAAACAATACCATTGGAGATGTAATATTTGAAGTTAAAAACTTAACTCGTGTAGTTAATGAAAAAAAGATTGTTGACAATGTTTCTTTTTCGGTACGCAGCGGAGAAGTACTTGGTATTGCCGGATTGGTAGGAGCAGGACGCACTGAAATTGCACGTGCAATTATTGGCGCGGATAGAGCAACAAGTGGTGAGGTTTGGCTCAAGGGAGAAAAATGTTCCATTAAAGCGCCGATTGATGCAATTCGCCATGGAATTACCTATCTCCCAGAGGACCGCAAAGATACTGGATTGTTTCTCGATCAGAGTGTGACATTTAATATGGTTGCCGCCACCTTTTCTGATTGGGCAAAACAGGGCATAGTCAACGACAGAATTATCAAAAAAGTAGTTGATGAAAAAGTAGATCAGCTTCGAATTAAGACTCCAAACAATGAACAACTTCTGCAGTATCTCAGTGGAGGAAACCAACAAAAAGTTTTGATCGGCCGGTGGCTTTGTAGGAATTTTGATGTTGTAATTTTTGATGAACCCACTCGTGGTATTGACGTGGGCGCAAAATACGAAGTTTTCGCACTTATTAACAAGATTGCAGAGCGAGGAGCGGCAGTTATTGTTATTTCCTCTGAAATGAACGAGGTAATGGGGTTAAGCGACCGAATCCTCGTTGTAAGTGAGGGACGGGTATCAGGTGAAATCGATGCCGCGGATGCAACACAAGAACAAATTATGATACTCGCATCCCAAACAAAAAACTATGAAGAATGTGAGGACAAGGTGTAATGAAGATCCAAGTGAAAAATGCTGACAGCAATCCTAAAAAGAGGCTAATTGTAAACAAAGATACCAGTCAGACCATTTCTTGCCTAATTGCTCTACTGATACTTATTGTTTTGTTTTCGGTTATGTCTCCGTATTTTTTATCTAGTGATAATCTGGCTAATGTTTTAACGCAAATCATTACAACTGCACTTTTAGGCTTTGGTATGACCTATGTCATTATTTCAGGTGAAATAGATCTCTCCATTGCACCGACACTTGCTATGAGCAGTGTAATTGTGGCAACTTTGCTCTCGAAAGGTTATCCGATGATCATTTGCTGCTTGGGTGGTGTGAGTTTTGGTATCCTTCTTGGTCTGGTCAATGGATTACTTATTACCAAGCTGTCATTGCCTTCCTTTGTTGCAACAATTGGAACACAAATGGCCATTCGTGGTTTAGCGCTCGTTTTTACAGATTCTAGAGCTGTTTATTTCAGCAATCGCCCGGAATTTAAGCAGCTGGCGCAAGGACGGTTCCTTGGAATTCAGTATCCTGTTTATATAATGCTATTTGTTGCGCTTATTGCTACTTTCATTTTACGAAAAACTGTAATAGGAAGACATATTTATGCAATTGGTAGTAACGCAGAAGCTGCCCGCTTATCTGGTATTTCGGTACACAAAGTTCGAATCTTTGCTTTCATGTTTAGTGCTGCGATGGCTTCGATTGCAGGAGTTTTAACAACAGCACGTGTTAATTCTGGTCAACCGAGCATTGCAGTAGGACACGAAGCATATGCGGTAGCTGCATCGGTTATTGGCGGTGTATCAATGTCAGGTGGACACGGAAAAATTTTTGGCACATTACTAGGCGCAGTTATTATCGGCGTTCTTAATAACGGACTCAACCTTATTGGTGTATCAACTCAATGGCAACAGGTAGCTACGGGTGCAACGTTGGTACTATCAGTCTATATTGACATCGTGCGCCAGAGAAAGCGTATGGGTGTCTAATACCAGTGAATATTGTGGGAATATACCCTGCGATATTAAATATTTTTTGGAGGTATTTTATGAAAAGAGTCTTAGCCATTGTCTTGTCATTGCTCTTGGTTTTTAGCATGATTGCGTGCGGCAATCAGAGCGACACTGCACAAAACGCAGGCACCCAGGGAAGCTCCAATGCAGCAGGCTCCAGTAGCGATGCTGGTAACGCTGATCCTTGGAATGTCGCAGTATTCACCATGTCTGGTTCCGGCGAATTTTGGGCAAGCGTAATGGCAGGCGCAGAGAGAGCCTGCGAGGAATTCGGCCTTGTCTACACAATTGATGGTCCTGCTACTGAGACCTCTTATGAGCAGCAGATTGCAATGGTGGAAGATGCCATTACGAAGGGCGCTGATGCCATCTGCATCGCGGTATGCGACTCCGAGGCTTTGGTGCCAACTCTCGAGGCTGCAGCCGCAAAGGGAATTAAAATTATCCTGTTCAACACTACTTGTAATTATGACGGTTTAACCTTTATTGCTACAGATAACTACGAGGCCGGCCGGCTTGGCGGAAAGGCTCTGGGCGAGGCTCTCGGCGGTGAAGGCAAGGTCTGCCTGCTCGGCTCACAGGAAACAGTTCCTTCTAATGTAGCTCGCTGCGAAGGCGCAAGAGATTACATCCAAGAAAACTTCCCCAATATGGAGATTGTCGACATCCAGTACTGCGACGGCGATATGGAGAAGGCTTTGACAATTTCCAACGACTGGATCACTGCAATCCCTGATCTTGCGGGCATTTTCTCCAACAATGACTTTTCTACCATTGCTGCTGCAAATATCATTGAGGAGCGCGGTAGAGTGGGAGAAATCGTGCATGTAGGGTTTGATGCAACTGAGACTAACGTAGTTTATCTCGAGTCTGGCACTACAACTGCTATTGTTACTCAGGATCCCAGTGATATCGGATATCAGAGTGTTGTGAGTGCTGTAAAGGCACTTGAAGGCGAGAGTTTGCCTGAAAACATTGGTACTAACATCGTGGTTGTGACAAAGGATAATCTTAACGATGCGGATATTCGTGCAATTCTCGGCTTCTAAATGTAAGCGGATAAAATAAGAAAATATAATTTGCCTGTGAGGAAAAGGAATCTCGACAAAGCCTGTGTATGGAACAAGAGGCGAGTTCATTTTCCTCACGAGCTATAAGAAGAAATGTTCGAGGAGTAAACAATCTATGAAACTGCAAATAGCACTTGACGATATTACCCGCGAAGCGGCTAAAGTTTTATTAGAAAAAATTCAAGAATATGTCGATATTATTGAAATCGGCACACCATTCGCATATTATAACGACATTTCAGTTATTCAAGAATTCAAAAACTTATATCCTAAAGCAAAGATTTTGGCGGATTACAAGATTCTGGACGGTGGAGAGTTTATGAGCGCTCTTGCATTCCGTGCCGGTGCTGACATTGTTACAGTTTCTGTAAGCGCTAACAACGAGACCATTGCAGGGGCAATTAAAACTGCACGAGCATATGAGCGCGAGGTGTTGGCGGATACCATGGGAGTACCTCTTGAACGTATACCTGCGCGAGCCGCAGTTGCGCAGGCCCTTGGTGCGGATTATATCTGTGTACATACAAGTCTTGACGTTCCTGATGCGCCGGATCCGCTGGAGAGCATGCGGCTTGCACGGCAAGGAGCACCTGAACTTAAGTTAGCTGTCGCTGGAGGAATCAATTTGCAAACTCTACCGCGCATTATTGCAGCCAAGCCAGACCTAATTATAGTAGGTGGAGCAATCTGCAAAGCAGTTGATCCTATCGAAGCGGCAAAAACCATGAAAAAAATGATTCTCGAGGAGGCAATACAGTGAAAACTCGTGCTATCGCTCTTGCAAGTCTAAACGAACTGCAGGAGATTGTTGAAACTGTTGAAGAAGCCGAACTCGAGCAAATGCAAGACCTGATTCTCAATTCAAATCGTATTTTTGTTGGGGCTGCAGGACGTTCCCTGCTCGCAATGAAGTTTTTGGCAATGCGCCTCATGCAAATCGGTTTAAAGGTATATCTTGTCGGTGAGGTTTGCACGCCAAGTATCCGTGAAGGGGATCTATTATTGGTCGGTTCGGGCTCAGGAGAAACGGCTGGGATGATTGCAATCTGTAAAAAAGCGAAAGCCGCTGGAGCAGAAGTTGCGGTATTTACAAAAAATAGAAATTCAACAATTGCATCAATTGCCAAAGTTGCTGTTCAATTAAACACTGCAAAGCCAATTCAAGAAGGGGCCGCTGGTCCTGATGGATGGATAGAAGGAAATTATTTTTCAATTCGCCCGTCTGGTAACCCGTTTGAACAGTCAATCGTTATAGTCGGGGATGCAATGGTTTGCGAATTGATGCAAAAAACTAACTGTGGTACTGCGAAAATTGCATATAATCACGCTAATTTAGAATAAAGAGGAAGTTAGTTATGATTAAACAAGGAATACTGAATGCTGATTTGCGTTCTCTTACTGCCCGTATCGGCCATAGAGATCGTTTTGCGATTGTGGATGCAGGCTACAATATACCGTTAGGTATTGAAACTGTTGACTTGGCCTTTTTGCCTAATATTCCTTCAATGGTTCAAGTTGTCGAAGGAATTATAAATGAAATGGCAATTGAAGAGGTCATTCTTGCATGTGAAATTAAAGAAATGTCACCTGATCTCGATAAGGAATATGCGAAACATTGGCCTGAAAAAGCAAAACTATCCTATATCCCACACATTGAATTTGACGAAGAAATTAAGAAGGTAAAAGCTGTAATACGCACTGGTGGTTACTGGCTGCACGCTCCAAACGTAATTTTACAGGCAGGATGTACCTATGATGAGTAAAATTGTTCTAGATGTGCTAACACTTGGCGATTTAATGGTGGATTTTACCCCCGCAGGAATTTCACCAAAAGGGAATTTGCTTTATGAACGCAATCCTGGTGGGGCGCCGGCCAATGTGGCAGTAACAGTTTCCCGTTTGGGTGGCAAATCAGGATTTCTTGGTACGGTCAGTGATGATATATTCGGGCACTTTTTAGCTGATGCGATGACCAAATTCGGGGTTAACATTCAAGGCTTACGATTTACCAGGAAAGCGCCCACAAAAATGGCTTTTATCACTCTAGACGAGAACAACAATCGTAGCTTTGATTTTACTCGAGGAGAAGTTGCTGAAACCTACTATTCACCCGAAGATATTGACGAACAACTGATTGATGCCTGCCGAGTGTTTTTGCTTTCGACCGTTTCACAATACAAAGAACCTTGCAGATTTGCCGCGGCAAAGATTGTGGAAATGGTAAAAGAACGTGGGAAATTGCTTGTTTATGATCCAAACTGGAACATCGCATTTTCAAATGATAAGGAATTTGAGCGCACTGTAATGCTCGACACAATGCATAAAGCAGATATTGTGAAAATATCGGTTGAGGAAGCAGAATTTCTTTTCGGCAAGGATATAACTTACGAAGCTGTTGCGCATAAAATACGTAGCTTCGGCGCGAAATTCGTAACGATTACCTTAGGCCCTCGCGGTTGTTATTACAGCTATAAAGGTGGAGAAGGGCATTTGCCAACCTATGATGTAAAGGTGGCTGATACAACTGGTTCCGGAGATGCTTTTATAGGGGGGTTTATCTACCAATTAACCCGTTTGAACATGCCAGTGATCGAGCAAATTCCCCAACCAGACATAGAAAGAATGCTCAGGTTTGCGCATGCGTGTGGTGCGCTTTGTGCATCTCGTAAGGGAGCAATGCCTTCAGTAGAAAATGAAGCAGAAGTGGAACGCTGTATGCAGGAGGTTCCTATCCTGTTATTTGATTAAATGGCTTCGGGCAGTTCTGTCACAGACAAGTCAAGGCTGCCTGCCCAGACCTCATTGTAAAGCGTGCGGGTGCAGACCATCTCCTCTGCTGAAAACAGCTTGTGCAGACGAGCATAGCCGACGCAGGCATCCAAAGACCACTTGTGTTCTTTGACCTGTTCCATTATCCAGCGAATGAAACGAGTGCAGTGACAGATTCGGTGTGGTTTCCGAGAACGCTTTCTGTTCGCCTTGTAGGCCGCTTCTCCACGCCTTGCCGAGTATCCGGGCTTCCTGCCCTTGCTGCTCTTTCGGGGCGGTGTGCCGCGCTTTAGCTCGTTTCCAACGGTGGTTGGTGAACATCCGATTGCTCTGGCAATGGCTCTGTTCGTGTAGCCAGCGTTCTTGAGATGCTGGATTGCGCCTCGTTCCTCTCGCTGTAAGTGCTGTCCCTTCTTGCGGTCTACCGATTCTGCGATATAATCTTGGCAGTCCATAGTGATTGCCCTCCCTTGGAAGATGTTGTGTGCAAACTTCATTCTACCATGTGGGGAAAATCACTATGGATTTTTTCTTAGGTGTCCAACTTCATTTTACAATCGACCAATAAAATACAACGAAAGAACTTGTGCAGAAAGGAAATAATATGATAAATATGGAGAAGTTTTCTTTTGCGGCAGATAGCATTGATCAAGACAGAATTCCCCAGTTCCTCTTGAGTGATGGCAACAAAATGCCTTGTATCGGTTATGGAACCTTTGGCTCCGACCATGTTGAACCGGGAGTCATTGCCGAAAATGTTAAAGTAGCACTGTCACTTGGATATCGTTTGCTCGACTGTGCTCCAGCCTATGAAAATGAAAAGGAAATTGGTGTAGCACTAAAAGAAGTGTTTGAAACGGGGCTACTTCGCCGTGAGGATCTTTTTATTATATCAAAGCTTCCAAACAATCGTCACAATGAGCGGGATGTGCTTGCCGCTTGTGCTGAAACATTAAGGGATCTTCAAGTAGATTATCTTGATTTGTATCTCATACACTGGCCATTCCCCAATTACCATACACCTGGTTGTGACACTCATCAGCGCGATCCAAACGCACGTCCATTTTTCGAAGAGGAATATCTTATGGTCTGGCGGCAGATGGAAAAACTTGTCGAAATGGGACTTGTTAAATCCATTGGCATGTCGAATATGAATATCCCGAAAATAGAATCAGTTTGGCAGGAGATGAAGATTAAGCCTGTTGTAAACGAATGCGAACTCCATCCACACCTTCGGCAGGATGAACTTATCGCATACTTAAAAGAAAAGAATGTTCTGCCTATTGCACATACGCCGCTCGGCAGCCCTCACCGGCCAGAGCGCGATCGTACTACAGAAGATACCAATTGCCTTCAGGATCCAGCAATCCTAGAAATAGCTCAAGCGCATGGTATTCATCCAGTTTCAGTTGTCCTTAAATGGGCCGTACAACGCGGAACGTTACCTGTTCCTTTCTCAATCAGTCGTTCACATATTCTGAGTAATCTCCAGTGCTGTACTGAAGATCTACTGACAAACGCCGAAATGGAAAAGATTAACAATATCGGAACCCAGTGTCGCCTTATCAAAGGAACTGTCCTTTTGTGGGAAGGTGCACCTGACTGGCATTGCCTGTGGGATGAACAAGGGGAGATTGACCGTACCGGATGGAAAGGTTAAGCCTAGCTTTGATTAAAGAAAAAGGTATTGAGTTTGCCGTAGAACAAATTTGTGGTCTTCCTTCAGACGGAAATACAAAGGAACTGGTAATTTCTAAGTATAAGAATATCAAATCTTAATAATTTCTGACTCAGATACACCGTCATGGTGGCAGAGGGGCGATTTGCCCCTCTGCCTTCGTTGGTTCTGTTTTGGAGATCCCTGGACCGTGAAGTACCTGTTGACTCTATCCTGAATATAAACAACATGGCTTCTGGTCTGCATATATTTCACTTAGGGTTCTTTTTGATTCCGCTTATTTTTCCCATTTTATATGCCGGTGTGGTGGAATTGGCAGACACAAGGGACTTAAAATCCCTCAGTAGCAATACTGTACCGGTTCGAGCCCGGTCACCGGCACCAATATTCTCCCGACCCCACACGGGGTCGGGAGAATTTTTCGTAACTGCTACACTTGTAAACCAGACGTTTACATTTGTGGACTCTATTTGACAAGTTTGGACAAAAATTGACAATTTTCCGGCTTCCGGCTCAGTTTGTCGAATTGTGTCTGTAAAAAGTGGAAAATTTCTGCGCGGAAAATATTGAAATTTCTACAGATATGTGGTAAATTATAGTCATCGCAGCGAAAAATAGTGTCTGGCCGGACAACTCCACGATTTAAAGGAGACAGTCCCATATGGAATCTCAAATCAAAATTCTGCTCGTCGACGCCAATGAGACCTTTACCGCGCAGCTCTCGTCTGTGCTGGGTCAGAATCCTGCCTTTGATGTCGTCGGCACTGCAAACGACGGCGAATGCGCCGTGGAGCTTTTACATCGCGAGCAGCCGGACGTGCTGATCATGGACCTGCTGCTGCCGAAGCTGGACGGCATTTCCGTCCTGAAAGAGGCAAGCTCGCTTCCAAAGCCGCCGCTGGGTCTGGTGCTGACGGGCCTTCTGACCGACTACGCCGCGCAGGCAGCGGAAAAGCTCGGTGTGCGGTACTTTATCAGCAAGCCGTGCAATCTGCAGATGGTCGCCGAGCGCGTGATGGAAATCGTTGCGGCAGAGCGCGCGGACAAAAAGCCCTTCCGGCAGGAGGCGCAGGTCGAGGCGCTGGTAACTTCGATCATCCACGAAATCGGCGTTCCGGCGCACGTCAAGGGCTATCAGTATCTGCGCGAGGCAATTTTAATTGCCGTCGACGACATGGACGTGATCAACGCCATCACAAAAGTTCTCTACCCGCAGGTCGCAAAGACGTTTTCCACGACGCCCTCTCGCGTCGAGCGCGCCATCCGGCACGCCATCGAGCTGGCGTGGGACCGCGGCGATCTGGAAACGCTGCAAAAATTCTTCGGCTACACCGTCTCCAACACCAAAGGCAAGCCCACCAACTCCGAGTTCATCGCCCTCATTGCCGATAAGCTGCAATTGCAGCTCAAAAGCGGGCAGGCGAGGTATCCTGCATCCTGATTTAACCGAAAGAGCCATCCGATTTCGTGACCAAAGTCCGGAATCGGATGGCTCTTTTTCAAGAAAACAGAGTTACAAAACAGCCTGCAGAACAAGCACCGTGATACAGCACAGCATGGATACCGGCAGAAGCCCCAGCCCCAGCCACGCGCCGGCAATGCCTGCGACCATTGCGCAGGCACCCGCGATCGGGGAATCCGTCGCCGTGGTGATGGCAGGGAAGGTCATGACGGCAAGCGTCACATAGGGCACGTAGTATAAAAACGAGCGCAGAAAGCGGCTTTTGATCGGTTTTCGGATCAGCGTCAGCGGCAGGACACGGATGGCATAGGTGGTCAGCGCCATAATGGCAATGTAGAGATAGGTGTTCAAACCGTGCGCGCCTCCTTTTTGGATGTTCGGGCGGCTGCTTCTTCCTCCGCGTCCGGCTCCTCGCGCGGAAAGAGGATTGCCGCACCGGCAGAAATCAGAATGGTTAGAAGCAGAATCCGCATGCCGTCGCTGAGTTGGGGCAGAAGCTTTGCCGCCAGGAGACTCAGCACGAAGCTCACAATGATCGCGCCCAACACCACGTGG
>OGQX01001470.1_pt1 | contig 21322 bp, 23 predicted proteins | sample 1553291 | NCBI WGS metagenome assembly OGQX01 (sample SAMEA2580030, study PRJEB22360) | human gut metagenome | biome: human gut; feature: human-associated habitat; material: faeces | place: Denmark | collected 2008/2010
ATACTATAAATTCAATGAGATATAGTATTAGTTATAAAGCTTAAATAATTAATCTAAAAATATCTAAGTTTACTTCAAATCACATTGATGCTAATTCGAAGTATTTTGATATTTGGAATGTTAATGTGAATTGTTTTAAATATGCTTAGGATTTATTGCGGATATTTCTGCGAATATTTCTAAAGCATTTAATAGCACATTGAATACTGCATACTCTATACTCTATACTCTTAATTGTATTCAAATTGCTATATTCTGCATTAATTATACTGAATATAACATTGATACAATTGCAAATATTAAGAGTTTTGCGAATACTCATTTTGATTCTAATTCAAATAATTCTGATATTCAAGGTTGAGGCTTGTGAGTATTTGAATTAATTCTGAATCTAGTGCTAATGCTTTGCATATAAATTCTAGGCTTTTAATTGCATCTTTTCTGATTCTAATTTAAAATTCTTTGCATATTGCATTGCTCTGAATTTAGCATTCTGCATTTAATTTGCAAATAGTGCTAATACTTTGCAGATTTTAATTGCATACATTCTAATGCTAATTCAAAACTTTTTACGATTTTCGATTTTCAGGTTGAAATATTCTGATTTTAATTTGCAATATTTGAACGTCAGAGAGGCGCGTGAGAAGACGTTTTTGAAGACGATATTGCGAATGCTGGTGGAGATGCTGCTACAAATCCCATTTCTAATCCTCATTCTCACTCTCAACCTCAAATCCAAACTGCCTACATTTCTCCCGTATCCACTCACTAATATTCGGTTCATTCTCCGCCCATTTCGCAGCTTTCTCTTGCAATTCAGCAAATAAATTCTGTCCTAATGCTTCAACTTCTTTAACATATTCCGGGTACATATATTTCTCCAATTTGTCTAATACATCATATACCTTCTGATATTTCTTAGACAATTTCGATTGATCTTTCAAATACCTATAAATATATAGAAGCTTCGCAAAGTCTTCAAGTTTGAACAACGTCGATACTTCGTAAGCCACTTCCAGCGTCTCAACTGTCGGCATTGTTTCACGTGAAACATCAAGATGTTCTTCTATTAATGCTAAGGCTTCAAGCTGTTTACAGCGTTTAAATTCAAGTATTTCTTTAGTAATATTATCAATGCCTCGAGCATATTCAGATTTACTTAAATCATCTTGCATATCAGCAAGCTTAGCATCAATTATCTTAACATTACGCTTAAATTCTCTAATAGTATTATGAGTTAACTCGATGTCATTACTGTATTTAATAATAGCATCATAGAGATTATCTTTAATAACCGGAGAACGATATGTACCTTTTATACTTAGAGTAAATGCAAATATATCCGGAAGTGTGACAATCTCCTTATAGTCTTCTCTATCTTTAAGAACGTAATCAAGACGATTAGCTTCAAGATATTGTGTTAAAAATTTACAACTCTGTGCATTTGAATTAGAGAATCTTATATTCACTTCATCAGTATTGATGTAAAGTAAATCATAAGAAATATCAATAGTTTGACCTTTATAAATAACGTGTAATTTCATGATCATTAGTCGGATTAATTAAGTAACAAAAAGAAGAGGCAGCACTGAGAGTATACTCAGCACCACCTCACGGAATTTACGCAGCTTCTTCTGCTTGTTCAGTAGCAACAGCTTCAACCGCTTTAGGCTTAACAACAGCTTCACGTTGCTTACGAGCTGTCTCGATGTTCTTGATGAAGCCGGAAACAATATCCGCACCAACACCAAGTTTACCGAATACACCGATAAGACCTAAGCTACCAACATTGTCAGCACCTGCAAAGCTGTTGAGTGTCTTTGTATGATACGTCCATTCCTTGGTATCAGGGTCGATATAACCGGTCTCACCTGCAATATTCTCATCAATGCTGAAGTTCACGACATTACCTGCGAATATAATCGCATTAAGACCGTATTTGTCATACTGATCATTAGTGATGTAAACATCAACAAGTGGAGCACCATTCAGAGGATCAACACGAACAATCCGACAATCATGCCGAAATTTACCTTCTTTAAAGTCGTCTTTGTTGATCTCTTTAATAGAGATAATTTCACCGATAACTGAACGTCTCACTGGATTCTTTAATTCATCTGCCATAACTTTAAGTATTAGAATTTCTAGGACGATCACCACGACCGCCAATTACAATAAGGGGTTTAGTCGTGTTGATTAGACGGAGTTTGTAGGGTCTTAAAAAAATAAGAGTAGCACTAATAGCACTACTCTTAACACATTAAGATTCTAATTCATCTAATAATGCCTCAGTAAAAGGATTAATCTCGATAGAATCTTCACCATTAACTTCATAGTAATCACTCATAGCTTAATTGAATTTATCAGGTTTAATAATAGATAGCACAACAATTGCAATAATTGCACCAATAATGCAACCAATAAATACATCACCATCAATAACTGATGCAAACCAATCAGCTAAACTCTCAACAGCTGATAACAAGAAGAGCACCACCAATATGATGATGCACTTCAATAACGTCTTTAATACTCTCATTTGTTTAACTCTTTTAATTCATTATACATATCCTTAATACCATGCTTAGCACAAGCAATCAACAAGTTAATATCATTAGTCTTAACAACATCAATCACTTGCTTGTGTGTAGTCGTGTGAAACTTCACTTCTTCATTGATGTCTTCATCATCAATATACTGAGTAACATCAGCTATGCAATCTTTATAGACTACATCAATAATCTTACCAACAAGACCATCAATCTTATCAAAGATCTTCTTACCAATGAACAAGCGTTCAACAGTATTACCTTCTAGATCATTGCAATTAATCAGATAACGATCTTGATAATCCTCAGTGTCTTTAAGAACAACAATTGCATTCAATACGATTGCATTCATCTTCTTAACTTCAGGAGCATTAATCATTGTATTCATAAGATAGATACGATTCACCTTAGCATCGTGAGGTTCAAAATTAATATTTATTTTAATTAAATCCATACTATCAAGCGGAGATAGTCGTGAGGTAATAGAAATTGTAACTGCAACATCTCTATGGAAAATTGCAGTTTCAATTCGGAAAATCATTCCTCATGAATCATCGACGGGGGCATTCCACCAAGCATTACAAGGGGGTGCTGTCGTATAAGGAGGTTCCCATACATAGACTCTCACAATCGATATAAAACCAAGCAACAGAGTCACTAAAAGTTTTAGAACTAATAATTGTAATAACAATAGAAAATATTTTAGAATTTGCAATAAAAGAATCATGAGAATAAACCATGCAATAGAACTGACAGAAGTCTTAGAATTATTGTTACCAAAATCAATAGAAACTCCATAAGAATCAAAATTAAAAATCGCATTACTAAAAGCCTTAAAATAACCAATAATAAAATCCAGAGAATATCCGCAATAAATTGTAATAGAATAGGTTCCCGCCCACAGACTCTCACAATCGGTATAAAGTCAAGTAACAGTGCCACTAAAGTCAATAGAAAGTCGAATAATAATTACAATAGAAAGTGCCTTAGAATCTATAATAGAAATGCAATAAGAATAAGCCTGTATAATAAGAGCCGTAAAAGAAATAGAAAGTTCTGCTCCGCCTATATTCAAAGTTCCTTGAGTAATTGCAATATCAAAAGAATTAGAATAAGCACTTAAATTGCTCTGTGTACAAATCCGAATATTAGAGCTTGCAATGTGAATCAAATAAGAAGCCTTACTTATATTCAAAGTAATTTGAGTAATACTAAAAGCATACTTAATATAATCTGCATTAGCTTTAAGATTAATTAGAGTAATATTAAGACAATCAGCATAAGCATTATCAAAATTCAGTGTATAATTTGCCAAAAATGTAAGCCGAAATGTGGTAACGTTGATTCTATTACAGATAATATTACAAGTAATATCAGAGTTACTCTAAGTAGTAATAGTATTAATACTACCGGTATTTATAATAACTTTGATGAGCTTTGTAATCCCCAGTAGGGAAATAGGTGTGGAAGGGAGCAACATTTTGCTATTACTCATGGTTATTCTAATATTACTAAAGATACTTCTACCACTGCAAAACTTATGAATCTTACTCATGCTTATTCAAAATACATTGAAAATGCTTATACTAACTCTGATAATACGGGTGATGATGCGGATGTTCCGCGCGTCACCAGCCCTTCTTCCCTACTGGGGTCTGCTGATCGTTACAAAGCTCCTAGAGTTGGTAGTTGCAAAGCTATTCAAGATAGTATTGTTACTCTAAGTATTACAGATACTTTTCGTAGCTTTGTTACATTTTGCATTGAGCGGGGTGGAACTCCTATATATACTCTAAGTTTACTTAATGTTACTCTAAGTATTACTAAAGATACTTAAAGGAACTTAGAAGGGCATATACTTACTAAAGGTAATACTATTATATTTAAAACTATTTTAAGTAGCTTCGGGGTGCTTTGTAAAGGAGAGAAGAGGGAGGAAAAGAGAGGAAGAGAAAAGGGGAGAAAAGAGGGGGACTATAGGGGGTAATAAGAGGGGATATGAGTAGGTGAGTATTGGTGGGTGATAAGAGGTTTATTTGAATATAATTAAAATACATATTACGGACGGACGAATTTGAAGTAGTAATACTGTCATTGATATTACCTTTAGTAATCTTTATATATATCTTTATATATATCGCAAAACTTTGCATAGCGCACACGTGCGTGCGTGTATATAGACAAAGGTATGAATGTGGTAGTACTGCGAAGGCTTTGCATATTGATTTGAAGCATTTAGAAGAACAAGGCCCTGCGTGCGTGGCTGCAAATCCGGGTGAAGACGCTAGTACTATTGAGATTTCTATTGAATATTGCCTTTGAAACAGAAAAATATAAGGTTTAGAAAAAGATATTCAAGTAATCCCTTGTAATATCTAATTTATTCATATCTTTGTGAGTGACCTTTTACTCATAATGAAGTCGGGAGTACTGACTACTGCTGTAACTGAAGACATCGCTGCTATTGTTGGTACTCCCACTATTATTAATGGTAATTCTGTTACTCTCATTTTATACTTTGTTTCACATTGAGGACGTGTTGGATAAAGATTTTCCCGTTTCTGTCATTTGCCCTTTTGAAGACCGTCCTCCTTTTAAACCTATTACTATGTACACTATTACAGTTAGTGCTACGTTAATGTTGTATAATATTATCTTTTATACTGACGCAGGTCTTTGTAGAGGTTATGAGATTGTGCCTATTAACATTGATTATCTTATAAAGTAAATTATTTAAACTATGGATTCAATTCAAACTAAAATCGAAGCCATTAAAGCTGATATGAATAATCTTAAAACAGCTTGTGTTGCGCCGGGTTCTCTTTGTAATATTAAGGTTAGCGAAGGTCGAGTTATTATTGCAAATCAATATAAGATGTCTCCGCTTGAAGTAACTGATGTTATGAAAGTTGATAGAGAAGTTCCTAAAGCTACTTATTGTATTGCTATTCCTAACAATGTCCTACCGGATATGCTCGGTCGTGAAGTTGTTCTTGATATGTCTTATGGTGGCAAAGGTGTACCTCTAAGTCATAAGATTAAAAATCTTGACAAAAAGCTTATTGATGTTCTTGGTGGTTATGATAACTTTAGAGTTGTCGAAAATCGTCCGGGTCTTAAAGATCGTAGTAAGCTTATTGTTGGTGAAGATGGTAAAGTTGAATTTTGGGAATGTAATCTTATTTCTCTTAATCAAATTGGTGGTGTGATTTATTAATCCAATTCTGTTATGGTTAAAGGCGCTAGGTTATTTCCTCTTCAAGTCACGAGACTTTATGAGAGAATGGTTGCAGTTGTAGATCGTAAAAGAAAGGAACCTACTAAGATGTATTATAAGACCAAAAAAGGTCGTCATTTTATTGAACGTTATACTCCCGAACAGATTTGGTGTAGAGACTTCCTTACGTTTATTCGTAATAAAGAAGATTTTGAACGTTTTCTAAATGATATTGCAGATAGTCAGTGGATGTCTATTCTTACTGCAATGCAACGTGTGGATAGAGAGATTGAAATACCTTCCTTTGGTAAACATTGGATTCATCCTGAAACTTACGATATTTATGCTGAATGTGGTTTTGATTTTAATAAGATGACTTCTTTACCATATGAATATATGAAAGAACGTCACAAAGCGTTCTATGAACGATTACGAAAGAAGCTATTCCTTAAACTTACTGATAAAGCAGCTTATGACGCAGATTATACCCAGAGACTTGCCGATCTTCTTCGACGAGGAAAAGCATAAATATACTGACGCTCTTGATAGAGAGTATATATCTACTACTACTATTATTGGTAAGTTTGTAGAACAAAAGGATTGGAAAGCTATTGCTGAAGCTTGTGCTAATATTGGTAGTCGTCCTGTTCCTCCTACTCATAGAAATTATAGTAAATATATTCGATATAGAGGTAAGACTGTTAAACAGATTCTTGCTGAATGGAAGATTGAAACTGAAAAGGCTTGTGCTAAGGGAACTGAAAAGCATAATTTCCTAGAACAATGCGTGAAAAGATGTAACAACTACTATTTAAATGCGAATGGTTTTATTGATGGTCGTATTTATACAGTAGATGATATTATAAGAACTCATAGTTATGGCAGACTCGATCTTGATTATTTTCGAGTTGTTGGTATTGCTGATAGGTATCCTCAAATTTACGAGTTTATTAAGGATATGACTTCTATGGGATTTGAGATCTATGCTGAGATTGGTGTTTATCATCCAGAATATTTGATTTCAGGTCTTGTTGATATTTTATTTGTTAAAGGGGATGAGTTCTTTATTCTTGATTGGAAAACTAATAAAGCACCTATTCGATTTGAAGGTGGATATTGGGCTAAGAAAGCAGATGGTACTATTGACTTAGATAAGTACATTGTTACTAATGAAACTATGTTGTTTCCTATAAATCATTTACAGGATTCTACTGGTATTCATTATTCTCTTCAATTAAGTATGTATGATTATCTGATTGAACAATGGGGGTTTAAATGCCTTGGTAATATACTTTGTCATATTAGGACTATTGAGAATCCTTTGATTCCTGATGATATGCCACATGAAGAGGTTGTTACTTTTGTTGATATTAAATATCTTAAAGCTGAGGTTAAAGTCATTTGTGATTATAGACTTGCTCAATTAAATAAAGAACGTAAAGCTAATACCAATTTGTTTAACTATAATATCAAGTAAACTATGAGTGAATTAACGAATGCTTTAATTACTTATGATGACGTCATAGCTAAGACTAATATTGATGTTCTTCATAAGATTGCTAAAGTTCATGACTTTGCTATCTTTGATAAAGGTAACTACAATCTGAACATTTGGGGTATTAGATGTAACACTGCTGATACAGGTACATTTAATGATCTTCTTCTTGTATTCTACAAAGCTAATGATGCCAATCCTAAAATGAATGGTAAATGGACTTATGATTGGTTTTCAATAACTACTGATCCTTCTGATTTAAATCTGATTAAACCTATAAATTCTAAAGGTTGCGCTATTCTAAAAGAAGGTCAATTTAGAGGGGCATTTAAAGTTGGAAAGCATAAAGGCGATTATCCTGCACTTGTTCAAGTTAAACCTCTTCCACTTTATCGTGATAATAACCGAGATAATAAACTTGATTTATCTGGTCGTATTAGTTACGAGATGGCTGGTATTAATATACATCGTGCTTCTAAATGGAAAATAGTTAGTACTATTGGTCTTTATTCAGCAGGTTGTCAAGTATTTGAATCAGTTCGTGATTATGAGGATAAGTTTATTCCTCTTGTTAAGAAAGCCGCTACTATGTATGGAAATTCATTTACGTACACTTTGGTTAATATATCTGATTTCGATTGATTATGAAAGTCAATTTTCGAGGAGTGTTAATAGCACTCCTTTTTTTATTGCTAATAGTTACTAATGTAATCCAATGTAATGAAGAAGAAAGAATATATACAAATAATATTCCTTATCATACTCTGGATTCTTTTAATAGGGTTATATCTGCTTTGGAGGAATATGCTATAAAGCAAGAACGTATTATAGATAGCCTTAAAGCTAATACTAATAAAACTATTATAAAGTATGAAAAAGATATTGAAAACTTCTCTGATGTTTATGTTGTTTCTGATGATAGCATCGCTCGATATATACGGCAGAGAATTGAAAGTCTTTAAAGATACTGTTATTACATATACTCTTGAAGATAATCGTAAAATTGCAATTCTTCTTAAACAAGGTGAATATGATGCAGCTTTATGTAAATCTTTAAAGAGCATTATTGTTAAGCAAGACACTCTTATTGATGGTTTGAAACATACTCTTTATACTCTTACGAATCAAGCGAACGTTTATAAGCAATCTATTGCTGAATTAGAAAAGAGTAATAAAGATATGATTAAAGATCTTAAGAAGTATATGCGTCGTTCTGCTAAGTGGGCTAAGATCGGTGGTGTTTCTATTGGTCTTAATGTTATGTTTCTAACTTTATTGATTCTAATATGAAAACAGTTTTTCTTAATCCTTTTCTTCCTACTGATTTAAATGAGAAAGTAACATCTGTCAGTTTTAAGATTGGTTCTTTTGATTATATAGCTAAACACGCTGATGTCAAAACTACTGAAATTGATTTTGATAAACGTATCATACAAATCAATGATGCTTTAGATTCAACTGCATCTCTTAGAGAACTTGTTAGAGCATTCTTTATTATTGTTGCTTATGAGCTTAATTTAAATGCCGAATTTCCAAATAGCAAAAAAGCTCATCTTGATGATATTGCAATGGCTCATTTGAGTTTCTTATTTACTCATTGGTGGGATGATTCTACTTTTGATTGGGAATATAATACTGATTATCCTAAGAGTTTTAAGGTTGGTTCAGTTATCTATAGAGTCTATAATATGACTGAGGTTTCTTATCAATCTACTCAAGGAATACAATATGGAGTTTCTGATCACGTTCTTGGTTTAATCTATATTATCCTTAGAGATAGAAGTAAAGATATTCCTAGTTCTATAAGAACTCAAACGTTTTGGCATGAGTATGTTCACTGTTTATTTGTTCAAGCTAATGAAGATTATGCGAATGATATTGAATATGTTGTAGATGCTTATGCTACTCAAATTTGTGAATTTATGAGACAATTTTCAAAAATTAAAAATTAACATATAATTATGGATAAAGCTTTTATAACAGTTACTCCAGATACAGGCCAAAATAATGGGACTTTATCTGTTAATGCTGATAAAAATGAGAATTATGTTAGTAGATATACTACATTTAAGGTTGAGGGGGGGGGTATTACTAAATCTGTATCAATAGAACAAGATCCTAATCCTTATATTTATATTGATTGTGGATATATATTTTCTAATGTCAATATACAAGAACCTTATACATTAACTCATGAGGGTGCTATTACAGTTTTGATGTTTGATGTAAAATTTGCTAATTTTATATTAAGCTCAAAGAATCTATTTATTATTAAAAATGTATCTAGCTTACAAGTTGAATTTAATAATCCTGTGATTAGTTCTATAGATCTTACTTCTGCTGGTCAGTCTTTAGGTAATATAGCTTTAGATGGATTTACTACAAAAGTTGTTCCTAATTCTGAAGATGAAGGTACAGTATTATCTATTATAGATATAACTCCTGCTAAGCTTGCTGAAATTGTTGCAAAGATAAATTCTGCACTTGATGCTTCTACTACTGGAGGTATAAAGATAGCTATATTTATTAAAACAACTGGTACACAAGATAATTTAGTTATACTGATTAATGTAATTTAATATTATATGAAAAAATCTTTTATTACTGTAAGTCCTGATTCGGGGTAAAATGATAATGTATTAAATATTGTTTGTGATAAAACGACTTTATCTACGAATAGAACAGAAGTTCTAAATGTTACTGGGGGAGGGGGGGGGATATCTAAAACTATAGATATTTTTCAATCAGGTATGTTATATCCTATTATTGATTTAGGATTTATTATTGATGGTACTATTAGTGGAATGGATTTTGAAAAAAAGATATACTGAATCTTCTAAAACTTTAGAAGCTGTATTTAATTATCCTAAGACTGCATTACTCTCATCTAATTATACTTATTTTGGTGTTTTTAATTTAGGTGCATTTAGACCGGAAGTTGTTATAACTACAGGTTGGTTTATTGATACTATTGAAATAACAGTAGTTGATAATTCTCCTAGAACGTTTACTTATACGTCTGATGGAAGTATTTTTATTAATGACGATTTTACCGGTGGTCAACTGGTATATCAGAATCCTCATAATTATAATTTAGTTAAAATTATGTTGGATAATATTAGATCTTTGGGAGGAGAAATTATTATTACAATGAAGAGTTCTACTTTAGATCCTACAATTTGTATTTGTGATTGTATTATTAATTCATAAAATTAATTATGAAAAAAAATCATTTGTAACTGTTACTCCTGATGAAGGCATCGGAAATAAAATATTAAGTGTTGGCTGTGATGCTTATAATGATGCTGATGATTAAGAAGAAGATATTATTGTATCAAGAGAAATAACTGAAACTATTAATTTGATTACTAATAATATATGGTAAAGTAATAGTTATTATAAAGATTTTATTTTGTCATTCTTATGTTTTGTATTTAAGAAGTAATTCTTATATTTGCCCGTATCATTAAGTTGGTACGGGCTTTTTTGTTGCTCGTAATAAAACAGATAAAACTATTGGTTATGGCATTACACGTATGGTTAGTTGAAGGTTCTAAAATTATTCTTAATATAGAGCAGATTCTTAAAGTTCCTGTTCTTGCTAAGATATATAATGATTGGCATAATGATAGAGAGCTTATGTATAAAATATTTAAGTTTATTGATTGTTATGCTGATGAAGACGGATATATTCATCGTAATGGTTTAAAAGATCAAAAGGCTTTTGATTATGCTATTGAGGTTGCTCAACTTAATTCAGACTTTAGACCAACTAAAGATATGATTGAAGCTATCAATTGGCTTGTTGAGCATAATATCAATTATGTTGGACAGATGTTCTTTGAAACTGTTAATGCTCTTCAAGCTGGTAAAGATCTTATGGCTGTTATGAATAAGAATCTTCGTAATGACTTAAAGAAAGACTCTTTTACTAAAGAAGAGATCGGTGGTATGCTCGGTTATATGCGTGAGATTACGAAGATGGGTAAAGACTTACCTAAACTTATTGCTGAACTTAAAGAAGCGGAAGATAATTACGTTAAGTCTAAACTCAAGAAAACTATTGTTCGTGGTGGTAAAGAGCTTGCTGCTTCAATGGATGTGCATAACAATATAGATAATGGTGTTGGTGGTGGAATAGATATGATTGATTAAGCTATGAATATTAAATATGAGTTTTCACAAGATGCTATTGATAACTTTATGTTTATTCATGCTTATTGGAAAAATAGCTGTGATGGCATCAATGCTGCTCCTGAGAATAAGTGGGGCTATAAACGTGGAGATATTCCTTTTATAGATTATCTCTGTGAAGATAAAAGTAAATATCCGAAAGCATCCGAGGGTATTAGTTATATTACTAATAAGCCTTTATATGATCCGGATAATGATTTTCTTATTGGTAACTCTGGTGGTATTCTTATGAATATCAATTTCATTGTTATTAATATAGAAAGACTTTCTAAAGCTGCCGATACTTTTGATGAATATGGTACGTATTGTGATTATGACCCTAGTACTCCGGCTTATGAATCATTTTGGCAAAGAGAAACATCTCGTCGTAAGAAAGGTGTTTTTATTAAAGCTAAACTTTATTATAAAGATATTCCTAAGTTCTTTGATGCTAATACTACTGATGAGGAACGTGAAAGTTTACTTCAACCTTTACGTATAACCGGTGCGCATTATACTTATCTTAATTATGGTCGTATTGAACGTACACCTAATGATAAAGAACGTGCAAGACTTAAACGTGAAGGTGCTGAACACGTTGAAACTGTTATGGGTTTTCCTCGTTATTGGGATGGTGACTATTGGAACTTCAAAATAGATGAGTTTATTGCTAATAATAAGTTTCATCTTACTAAGGCTAAAGCCCGTCGTAAAGGTTTCTCATATAAACGTGGTAGTCAAGCTGCAAATACAATTAACTTATTTCCGAATGTTACGGTAACTCTTGCTGCTGATCAATTAGCTTATCTTACAGATAAAGGTGCTACTACGTTTATGGCTAAGAAATGTCTTGACCATTTTGAGGAACATACGTTTTGGAAAAGAGGTTACATTTCAGAAGCTATTGATGATATACTGATGGGTTATCGTGTATCAACTAAAGGTCTTAAAAACTTTGGTTGGCTTTCTAATCTTTATAGTGTTGCTATTGGTAAGAATGAATCTGCTGCTGTAGGTAAGAAAGCTATTGAGATTGACTTCGAGGAAGCTGGTAAGTGTCCTAATCTCCAAAAAGCTCTTGACGTTACTTTATCTAATACAGAATCTGGTGCTATATCTGTTGGTACTATTCGTGTTTATGGTACGGGTGGTACTAAAGGTGCTAACTGGGCTGCATTTAGTAAAGCCTTTTATAATCCCAAAATGAATAAGATGCTTTGCATGGAAAACGTTTGGGATATTAATAAACGTCATGAAGTATGTGGTTTCTTCTTTCCACAAGTATGGGATTGTGAACCTTATGTTGAACGTGGTAATTCAATTATATTCACTGCTTATGCTTGGGATAAACAAGATAAAGAGAATCATTTTCATAATAATGATAGTGAAACTCATATAATCTATAAAGCCCAACGTGCTAATACTCCTGCCGAAGCGTTCATTAATACAACAGAGAATATGTTCGCTTCTCCTGAACTTAATCTACATGTTTCAGATTTAATTAATGATAATGCTACTAGATTCTTTCAAGACGGTTGGATTATCGTTAATGATTTAGGTAATTCTAATAAAGCTGAATTTATACCGAAAGCTGAATGTATTAAACGTGATATATTTGGTAAAGGTAGATTCCATGAGTTTGTTAATCAAGTTCCGCATGGTTCTCGTGATGATACTCATGGTTGCGTTAGAATGTATTATCGTCCGTTCTTAGTAAATGGTGAAGTGCCTAAAGATTTATATTTTGTTAGTGTGGATGCGTATAAGGTAGATAAGGCTCAAAAAGACGTAACAGATAAACATTCTCTTTATTCTGCACAAGTATGGATGCGTAGTAATACTATTACTCCATATCCAAATCAAAAACTGCTTGTATGCGAATATATAGGGCGTTTGGACACAATGGAGCAAAATGATATAGTCACTATGGGTATGTGTCTTATGTATAATGCTGAATGTTGTCCGGAAGCTGGTACTGGTGAGACTGTTTCTAACTTTATTAAATATAAACTTAGACGTTATTTAATGCTTGACCCAACCAATGCCAATACTCGTAAATTGACTAATCCTAACAATAATGATTATGGTATTGTAATTGGTGATGGTGATAAGAAATATAATGGTCTTCGTATGCTAAAGGAGTTTATTTATGAACCTCTTTCATATACTGCTGATGGTAAACCTATTCGTAGACTTAAGTCTATTAGTAGTGTTCGATTGCTTCTAGAGTGTCAGAGATTTACTGCTGAGGGTAACTTCGACCATATTAGTGCTGCTATTGTTGCTATGTATGTCTTTCTTGCAGATTCTTTAAATACTAAGCGTCTTGTTGAAGGTAATACAGAGAATAATGACAGACGTATTGCAAATCGTTTAAATCGTCGTTAAATGGATGCTTCTAAGATTCCTAATTCTTTAGAAAAGCCTGATGTCTTTGCTTCGGAAGCTACTAAGCGTGGAGCTGTTTGGACTAAGGCTATGTGTGATTGGGTTATTGCTACTGCTCATTCTAATAATGATAAAGCAGATATTAAAGCCTTTCTTGACGCTGCGAATGGGATTGTAGATGAATCTACTTACAAATATGTAATGGCGACCTACAACTCCGTTAATGGTAGAAAAGAAGATTTGCCCGGTAAAATTAGAGATGTTGATTTTATTACTCCTATTAAAGAGAAATATATAGGAGAGTTCATTAACACCTATAATAACTACCAAGTTTATAATGCCGATATTGATGTTGTCACTAGACGTAACGCTGATCTTCGTGTTGCTCTTGATGGTCTTCTTCGTCAGCAATTTATAAACATCATGAATGCTAACGGTGTTCAAACCGGTGAGCCTTCTAAAGATCTTCCATCTGCTGAAGACTTTATGAAACAAGCTGCTAAGGATTGGATTGATGAAGAAGCTGATCGTGGTCAGAAAACTCTTAATCTTCTTAATTCCCTTATTAAAGCTAATGAGAAATATATTCAAGCTTTCTATTATTGGTTCTGTACTGAAAGCGTTTATTCTTATCGTGATGTAAGATACAATGATGTTATTTTTGAAATTATTTCTCCTCTTGAGTATTATCGAATTGATAGTGGTAATCTTTTTGTTGAAGATGATGATTATGGGATGCGAGAGTTTGATATTAGCATCAATGATATAATTGGTGAATATCAAGAAGTTCTTTCTAAAAGAGATATTGCTTATATCAAAGATATAATTCATAATCATGAAAGTACGGGTGAATATACAGTTACTCCTGTTATGCTTCGTTCTCGTGAGATTGCTTTTAATCCTACGATTGATGCGCAGAATGCTGCTCCGTACCACTCCTTGCCCTCTACTGGGGTCCTCAAAGCTCATCATTGTGTTTTTAAGGTTCCTATGAAGCGTGGTGTTCTTACTTACACTAATGCTTATGGTGAGATTGAGCAAAAGATTGTTGATGAAGATTATGTCTTAGATACTACTTTTGGTGATATTGATATTGAATATACTTGGGTTCTTCAATGTTGGGAAGCTTATCGTTTTGGTGATAAAGATTGGGGTGTATATACTAAATCTCAACCTATCATTGTTCAACGTGAAGAAGTGAATAATCTTAATCATTGTAAATTACCTTATAATGGTTTAAGTCGTTTGATGCTTCTTAATAATCCTAAACCTATTCCTTATCGCTTATTACCTTATCTTGCTCTTTATCGTCTTTATACTTTAGTTGAGGAACGTACTATTAGTAAATTCCGATCATGGCTATTGATACCTGAAAGTTTCTTAGCTGATACTAAAGATATGACTATGGAAGAGCGTCTTGATGCAGCTAATCGAGATGGTACTCTTGTATTTGATGATAGTGAAATAGCTAAGCAACAAGCATCACTTCAAGCTATTAAAGAGATTGCTAATACTACAATGATTAATTATCTTACAACTATTAATCAGATTAAGCAGTCTATTAAGCAAGAAGCGTATGAACTTGCTAATATGAACGATCAGCGTGCAGGAGATATTCAAGCTCGTGCCGGTAAAGCTGTTACTGAGATGGGACTTAATCAGGCTCTAATGGGATCTGTGTGGTCACTTAAAATCTTTGATTGCTTCCGATCTCGTGATATGATGGCTAATCTTGATGCTGCTAAAATTGCTTGGATTGATGGCTATGAAGGTTCTTATGTAGATCCTAATACCAATGAGATTGTTCAAGTTCGTGTAAATGGTACTGACTTTGTTAATTCTAATTTAGGTATCTTTGTTGGTAACTCTGCTGAACTTAATGAACAAGTACGTAAGCTTGAGGAAATTGCTTTTGGTGCTGCTCAAAATGGAAATTACGATGTAGCTGCTGAGGCTGTTTGTAATCATAATATTGCTTCTTTACGCAAATATATTAAAGAAGCTGCCGAAGCTCAACGTCAATTTGAACTTCAAAAAGAAGAGATTCAAAAGAAGTGGGATGCTGAGATTGAACAAACTCGTGCTGCTAATGCGGAAGCTCAACGTAAATTTGAAGCTGAACAAGCTCAACTTGATCGCGATTCTAAGGAAGCTATTGCTGCTGATACTAATCTTACTAATATTATTATTACTGATGCTAAGCTTCAAGTAGATAAGAATGGTAATGATTATATTAGTGAAGATGAATCTAATAGTGGTACTCTTGATGATTATCTTAAAATGACTAAGTTAAACTTAGATATTGATAGAGTTAATCTGGAACGTGCCAAGTTTGAGGAACAAAAGCGCATGAATCGTATTAATGCCAATAAGCCACGGAAATCTTAATGTAGGCTCTTATTTTTGTTGAATTGAACAACTATATCGATTGAAATTTGGGTTCGTCAGAGGTCTTCATTTAAGCCTTAAAATGGCATAAATTAATTGGAATTTCAGAGAGCTGTGTGATAGGCGGTACTAATGCTGTTTCTAATAATATTTCTAATGCCATTTTTAATACATATATTATTATTACATTTGCCACTGTTATAACTTAATTTATAAAAGATAAAACATTATGCCAAATCCTATTGTTCCCGGTGATATTATTGATAGTATTACTACTAAAACTGCGGAAGAGATAGCTGCTGAACAAGCTGCTAAAGCTGCTAAAGAAGCAGAAGAAGCTGCTAAAGCAGAAGAAGAACGTAAGAAAGCAGAAGAAGAAGAAGCTAAACGTAAAGCTGAAGAAGAAGCTGCTAAAATTGCTACTCAAAAAACTGAAATTGAAACTGAAACTCCTACTAAGATTGTTCTTACTACTGATGACGGTGATGTTGAGTATGATCTTGATGCTGACGGTAATGCCGTTAAAGATGGAGAGATTGTTTACACTAAAGCTCAGTTAGATGAGTTTGTTGCTGCTGAAACTCAAGAAGAAACTATAGATGTTTCTGCTATTTCTGCTATTTCTGGTTTAACTCCAGTAAATGCTGATGGTACTCCTAAGAAATATGAAATGACCGTTGAAGGTCTTGCTCAACGTGATGCTGATATTGCAGAGCTTGCTAAACGTCAAGCTGAAAGTGAAGCTATCAACAATTTCTTCCGTACTAATCCGGATATTTATCAAGCTGCTCTTTACAAACAAACGTATGGTTCTCTTGAGGGTTTTGCTAATCATGTTGATTGGACTACAATGACCCTCGAAGATAAATCAGATGATCAGTTAGAAGCTGTTATTCGTTCTGCTGAAAAACGTAAAGGTACTTCTGATGTTCAAATCGAACGTATTATTCGTTTTTCTAAAGCTGATAAAGTATTAGCTGAAACTGCTAAAGAGAGTCTTGATTATCTTGCCAATGCCCAGAGACGTGAGATTGAAGCTGCAAATGCTAGGCAAGAAGCCGAATATCAAGCTGCTCAAGAAGCTCTTGATAAAGCCTACGGTATTACCTATGATGAGAATGGTAAAGCTAAAGTGCTTAACGTTCCTGATTCTTTATACGATAAGATCGTTAATAAAGGTACTATCGGAGGTCTTGCAATTCCAACAGCAGGTGTTAAAAGAATTGTTAATGGTAACGAACAAATTCTTTCTCGTAAAGATATTGTTAAGTATTTGACAGCTCCTGTTGTTGAAGTTAATGGTGATTTCTATACGCAAGCTCAGAAAGATGTTTTTGATATGCTTGCTGATAATGAAACGTTCGCTATGGTAGCACTTCGTAACTTGTTAGGTGCTGATATTAGTCAGTTAGCTGCTGCATCTATACGACAAGAAGCTGTTCGTCGTTTGAATATTACTTCTAGTGGTAAACCTAAAGTTAAGGTATCCACTCAAAGTGGCGGTACTAAAGTTAATTCTAATAGACGTCCTATTGTTCCGGGTGGTATTATTGATTCAAATAAATAATTATCGTAACTATGCTTAGAGAAATTGGAAAAAAACAGTATTCCAAAGAGGTTTACTCTGATGCCGATATGCTATTGAACTTTAATGTTCTTGGTGCTGTCGATTTGAATAAGTCTCTTACTTATCTTTGGGGTAGGAACAGTAATCAATTCCCTCTTCTTTCTCTTACAGAAGGTCAAGGGAATATCTCTCGTAAGAAACCTATTAATGCTGGTGATACTCAGTATAAGTGGAAGATTATGGGGAAACCTACTGTCACTTCCCCGATTGTGCGTTTGATTACGCCTACTCAAACCCCCGGTAAAGGGTTTATGTCTTTTAAAGCGGAGTTCCAAGATAACTGGATTCCTTATCAGTATTCTGCTATTACTCCTGACGGAAAGCACATGGTTCGTATGCAGACCGATGGTGAGCAAACTGCTTCTGGTGGATATATCTATGAAATGATTATCCTTGGTGGTAATCCTGATGAGTTTATTGATCTCAGCAATTTTGAGAGAGGTAAATATTGGGGTATGGGTGCTCCTACGATTGCCGGTGAATTATCTACTGGTTCTCGTTCTACTGCTGAATCTTGGAGTGAAATGACTAATCAATTTGGTTTCCATAGATTCTCCAAAATTATTACTGGTAACATTGCTAATATCGTAACCGAGTTTGAACTTGATTATGATGATGGTTCTAAAGGTACTCTTTGGATGCCATATGAAATGCGTCAGTTCGAGTTCATGCGTAGACGTTTGTTAGAAGAGGATTTGTGGTTCTCTGCTTACAACCGTGATATTAACGGTGTTATTCACAATCAAGAAAAACATTCAAACAAACCTATTCCTCGTGGTGCTGGTGTTCGTGATATTCTTATCGCATTCGGTAACTACTTCGAATACTCATTCATGACTATCGAGCTTATTGATATGATTCTTTCTCGTATCTTTGAGGTTCGTAATGATATTGATTTGAGTAATAAGAATATTGTTCTTTATACAGGTAAAGGTGGTTCTAAGATGTTCCAACAATGTATCAAGAATGAAGCTATTGGTAATGGTTACTTCGATAAACTTGGTGCAGAGGAAATTCAAAGTCGTGGTGGTATTTTGAGTTATGGTGCTTACTTTAATCAATATAAGCATTACTCTGGAGCTACCGTTTCAGTTAAAGTTGTTGACTTGTTCGATAGCGGTTCTCGTGCTGAGATGGATCGTAAGAACGGTCGTATGTATGGAGGTTTCCCTGTTACTTCATACACTATGGTATTCTTGGATCACTCTGTTGATAATACTTCAGGTGAACCTAATATCCAACTTGTTTGTGAAGAAGGTCGTGAATACTTATATGGTATTTACCAAGGTATTACTCCTCTTCCTAAAGAATGGGGTGCTTACAATAAGATGCTAAGTACACGTGAGGATATTGCTACCTATGAAGTTATGTCTTCTCAAGGTATTAATATGCTTAATGGTACTACTTCTTTCTGGGCTGAAATGATTTTTGAATAAGCGTACATTACGATTATTGTAAAGTATAAACTTACTAAAGTATAAACTATATGATATACTCACGCAAAATAACCTTAGCTTTAAAGCTGAATCCGACTATGTTTCAAGTCGTGAATCAGAAAAGTATTGGTGCTTTTAATACTATTTTCGGTCCAAGCATTAAAGCAGTTCTTACTCTATCTAGTAAAACTGCTGAAATGGCTTCTATACTTCCTACGATCATTGGAGCTTCTGCTGATAGTCGCAATGTAAACTTTCAAGACCTCGTTTTGAAGCATCTTAAAAACTCAACTGTTGAAGTTCCCGCTCAAGGTTATGAGCTTGAAACTGGTTGGGAATTTTCTCTTAACGATCCTGTTAAACGTGATGCTATTCTTGATTGGGCTAAAAAGAACAGTATTAATACTGAGGTTGCTCCGAATAAATTAGAGAAAGCTATCTTTGATGCTATGCTATTTGGTGAAGGTACTGCGGTTCATGAAGAGAATCTGTATATGTACATGACTCCTATTAAGCCGCAAGATTATATTCTTTGGCGTCTTGCTCTACTTACTTCTACTGTTGCTAATAAACCGGAAGATGTTGAGAAATCTACTAATATTCGATTTTACTTACATAGCATTGAAGATGTTAAGCGTATGAAAGATGCTAAGACTAAAGCTGTTGTTAATACTGCTACTAAGTTGGCTCAGTTATTCACAGGTGATGAGTCTTCTTATAAACGTATTAGAAATATGCTTATCTGTAATGCTCCTGCCGATACTCTACAGATTATTAAAATGGAGCATGGAGATTTGCAGACAGCTGTAGCTGAACTTTCTCAAACGAACGCAGATGCGTTTATTTCTCTGTTTGATAACAAGAATGTAGAAGCAATGGCACAAGTCTATAAGTTACTTGCCGCTCAAGTCATTACGAAAGACGGTGATAATTACTTTGATACTGTGCGTCCGGAAGTAGTTCTTGGTTCTTCTATTGAGGGTGTTATGGCTTTCTTAGCTGCTCCTGAAAATGTTGAATATAAAGCACAACTTTTCACTGCTTATAAAGCTTCGGTTATAAACTAATAAAATAGTGTCAGTATGTATAGTAGTTGTAAAGAAGCACATATTGCTGTAAACGATAAGATTCAGCAGATTAATGCTAATAGGCAAGAATCTATTCGTCCGCAGTATATTGATATTGCTCTTAATGAAGCTATTGACGTACTGCTTACGCAAAAGATTAAAGCCTTTGAAGAGACTGGTCGTTATTACGATGATTTGCAGGTGCTAAAGACTACATATAGAAGTCCTCTTTACCTTCTCGCAAATGAGGGTAATAGAGGCTTCGCTTTTTTACCTGCGAATTACCTACATGGTGTCTCTTATGATGCAAGTGTTATATATGATAAGTTTAAACGTTATCGAGCAATTGAATCTGTTACTACTAGGATTTACGTTGTTAATATCAGTGAACTATTTAAAACTATTCCCAGTTATATAGAAGATTTCGTTATTCAAATTGGTAATGATACCGTTACATTTCATTATCCTGCTAAGATCTATCGTAAAGAGGGTCTATTTGAATATATCAACTATATGCTCTCCATATTGCTGCGAAAAGGTTACAATGTGACTTATGAACGCTACAATAATGAGTATTACCCCGAATCACTAGTGTTTTACTTCGATACGCCACAGCTAATTGTAGTTGGAGATAAATATACTATTAAGTTAGTACAATTTGACTACAAGCGTTATTCGGGCTTATACGAGGTTATCACTTCTGACGGAGTGGTTACAAAGGTACAAAAGAGCAAACCTGCTGGTATGGATTTAGTTTCTGATGTTCAGCGTAGGGATATGCTTCAAACGTATCACAATCGTCTTAATAGACACATTCATCCTATATGTACGATAGAAAACAATAGGGTTTTAGTAGATATGGATGATACATTCGTGATTACTGATGTTGCTATTACATATCTTAGGCAACCTATTAGGTTTGATATTGTAACTGATACTGCTACTGAACTTCCGTTTAAAACCGAGATTATTAACCTTGCTA
>OGQX01001476.1_pt1 | contig 21173 bp, 34 predicted proteins | sample 1553291 | NCBI WGS metagenome assembly OGQX01 (sample SAMEA2580030, study PRJEB22360) | human gut metagenome | biome: human gut; feature: human-associated habitat; material: faeces | place: Denmark | collected 2008/2010
CCGCCGCCGGGCACGTTTTCCAGTGAGGTACAAAGCCCACGGCGCACGCCGGGCCCTCCTCCTCTGGCAAGGCCCGCCGCCCGGCGACGACCTCGCCCTCGTCCGTGATAAACCGCTCCCGGCCTCCGTCCTCCTCGACGATGAAAACCGGCTCCGGGTCTACCGGCATTGACCGGCCCGCCGTCGTGCGTATCCACTCGATAGAGGCCCCGCACCCTCTGCAAAGGCTCATACCTTGCCCTCCTCTCTGTCCTCCGGGATAGGAGTAAAGCACTCGCAACGGAGGACGCGCTCTTTCTCGTATGCCTGTATAGGACTCGGGAGGCCCGCGTCGTGCCGCTCTATGCACGGGACGCAATAATCGCCGTCCCTGTGCTTGCGTGGGTCGTGTATCTCCCGAATGTTGTCGCACTTCCGGCAATCGAACTCGTACCGCCATTTCGGGAGCTTTGATTTCCTGCGGCGTATCACTCTCCCGCCTCCTTTGCCTTTTCCGCCTCTGGCATATCTTCCGGGAGAAGTTGTAGGGCGAGCAATCCGCCCTTTGTTTCTCCGACGACACGAAATCCCGCGAGCTCGTATGTCCTGCCCCACGTCTTTTTCCCGTGTACCATAGTCGGCCTTACCTTTTTCCTGTCGATGAATGTAATCATCCCGAGCGGAGGGGGGTCTCCGAAATATGCTCTCGTTGCGGCTACTGCCTCGCGTATCATTTGAGAGGCTATGCCCGCCCCCTCGTTTCTGAACGCCGAGCAAACCCACGCCCCCGCCCATGCGTGCCGAACATATTCGGGATACGGATATGATGTAATCCAAAAAGCACGGCCTCTCTCGTTTTCCGTGTATAGAACAAGAGCACGGCCCGGCGGCACAAATTGAGGGGAGCCCGGCTTTTGCCTGTTATAATGCCTGTCCGCTACTTGTCTCGCTCTCGGGTCTGCTTTCCACGACTTTTCCCATATCAAAAAACTCACCTTACTTTATTCCCTCCCCGGCATTGAGCCGGGGAGGGTTTTAATTCCGAATTTTAGAGGTCAAAGCCCGGCGCGAACCCGAGCGAACCGTACGCGGCGTTGGAGCGGACTGTGCCGCCGGTGTACACAAACACGAAACCGTAGGAGGAGCCCGCACACGGGGAACGGAGCCAATACGGATAAGTCCCGTAGCCCTCGACCTCTTTCACGCGGCCCCGCTCCGTCTTGAAAATCTCGAGTTGCTCGCTATCCGGCTCCTCGGCCCAAAACCCCGACTCAGAGGGGCCGAAAAGGTCGGTCGCCGACGGTATCCATAGCGTGTCGGCGTAGGTATGCTCCTCTCCGTCGATAATCTCGACCATGTTCCGGGGTTTCATAGCGTCCCTGAGCCACGCCGGGAAAAGCGGGAGAACGTCCTCGAGGACGTGCCGCCGCCCCTCGCTCTTGAGGTAGCCTCCCGCGTTGGTCGGCCTCTTGTTCATAACGTGGAGCTCCGGCAAGCAATCCTTGAGCACGAACCGGGCCCGCCGGTCGCCCACATACCCACCGCAAACGGCGGTAATGCTTTTCCCGTTCTCGAGCGGGATAATGAGCTCGTCGAATGGCCTCACGAACTCCGGGCCGTTCCCTGCGTCGATAGCCGCTTTCATGTACTCGAAATCGACGGCCTCCGTAACTCTGCGCGTGATGTTCATAACTGCACCCTCCTTAAAAAATTGAGCAAAAGTAATGATTTCCTATAACCGCGACAATACTGTCGTTATAAGGCCCCGTGGAAAAGTACACCGTATCGAGAGGGAGGATAGGCTCCTCCGCCGCGAGTGCGGCATAGACGGCCTCGTACTGCGTTTCCGTCGGCTCCGCTGTGTAGAGATATGGAGCGGGGGAGAACTGCCATACGTCGCCGTACTTCTGAAATACGACCTCCTCGACCGTATCCGGGAAGTAGTCGGACAAGCACCGATTGAGCACGACCTCGATAACGGCGACCTGCCCCTCGAACGGCTCGCCCCGCGCCTCATGATAGGCGAGGCAAGCGAGGGTATAAACGTCCTCGTCGCTGATTTCGATACCGGCGTACCGGGAGACGGCCTCCGACTCCGCCACGGGAGCCAGTGTTACCGGCGGCGCGGTTTCTATGGTCGTTACTGTCGCAAGCGGGAGCGGGTCGGTCTCCGGGAGTACGGCCTCGCCGGTCTTGTCTTTCGCTCTGGCGGCTACAATGAGCACCAGCGCGGCGAGGAGGGCGAGTAAAGCGAGCACACGGGAGACCCGCCGCCGGATAGCGCGGGCCCTGCGCCTCTGCTGGCGCTGTTCTCTTGCGGTCATGGTGCTGTTCCCCCCTCGTCGTCCTCGGAGGCGAGCTCGATAAACTCGCACGCCCGAGCTATGCTTGTCCACCTTACGCCCCATTTCCGGGCGGCGGCGGTCACGGCCTCGTACCTGTTCCGACCGTTTACCGTGATTTCCTGCCCGTCCTCATGCCGGACGAGATATAATTTCATGGGGCCGCTCGCGGTAGGCCGGTACTCCGCCGGGCGGCTTTTCTCGTTCTTCATTCCGCGATTTCCCCCTCGATAAGTTGAAAACTCTCCCGTATCCGCTCGCCGCGTGTGCCGACCTCGAACTCGAGGACGCAATACCGGCCCGCCGGGTGGATATATACCACCGTGCCCGTGAGCGGTCGGGGCTTTCCCTTTTCGTGCCCGTCCAGCGTTGCCGGGTGGACGGTACGGCGGTCTCCGAGCTTTACCATGTCCCGCCGCCTCCTATTCTTCAAGCTGATAGGAGCGAGTCTCGCTCCGCTCCACCTTGATTTTCTCTTTGCTCGTGAGCGAGATTTTCGCTCTACACTGTCCCCGGACGTTCACGACGGCGGAGGTTATGTATCCCCGAGCGATAAGGACGGCTATATCGTTCATGAGCTGGATAGGCTCCGGCGCGTTGATAGGCCGAAAGCCGAGCTCCTCGGCCTCGCTCCCGAAAACCTTTTGTATCCTGTCTTGCGCGTTCTCGATTTTCCAGCGTATGTCCCGCTCCTCCCGAGCGTCATAGCATGAGCACTCCTCCGAGGCGGCAATATCCGCCGCCTCTTGCGAGTCCCGCTCCCGCTCGAGGTTTACGACCTGTCCGCAATAGCGGCACGTCCCGAGGCTGTACCGCTCTCCGCTCATTTGTCGACGACCTCCTCCGTGTTGACCTCTCCCGCCGGAGCGGAGGCCGGGGCGGACGGAGTCGCCGCGCCGCCGAGGGATTTCTTGATAGCCTCGGAAATGAGAGCGCCGATAGGAGAGGCGGCGCTATCCGCCGGTGCTGTCTGGCCCGTGGCCTCTGTCCCGCCGACGAACGCCTTTTTGATGGCCTCGGCAAAGAGAGCAACGAACGGGGAGGCCGTGCCCGCCGCCGGAGCCGCCGGTTTCGGCCTGTCCGGGTCTGCCTGTTCCGCGAGGCGTTTCAAAAGACCCGCTTGCACGATTTCCCCTACGACTGCGCTATATTCGCTCCCCTTGAGGGTACACGAGCGCACGCGGACGGCGAACTCGCCCGACTTAAGGTTGAGCACCACATACGCCCGCTTGTCCTCCGGCGGAGTGAGCGTAGCCTCTCCCGCGTCCGCGATAACCTCCTCTGGGGCCGGGGTCTGATAGCCCGCATTTCGGAAAACCTCGAGTTGCTCCGGCGCAAGGGCGAATACCTCGCCGCCGAGTTTCTTTGAATAGACCTTTTTCATTTGGAACCCTCCTTTTTATTGTTGTGCCGGTAATGCTCTTACCGGCGACTCGTCGCTCATGCCCAACATGAGAGCTTGCATTTTCAAGAGTTCTTCTCTCGAGACCTCTTGCGGCTCTATGTCGTCCCGGATAGTGAAAATCCTGTGCTTTTGAATAAAGGCCGATAGGAACGCGTCCCGCTCCCGCTCCCATAATCGGGTATAGAAATCGAAAAGGAACTCGATTTCTACCTTTTCGGCGGCGGCGCAATCCGCACCGAGCCTTGTTTTCACCTTGCGTCCGCTCGCTCTGTAAACAAGGTTATAGGCGTATCCGCCCGTTACCTTGTAAACGACCTGTCGCAAGAGCTTTTCTTGCTCTTTCCCGTGGTATTCGAAATCGTGCCTCCGGCGCTCCTCCTCGTCGAGCTCGTCCTCGGATACTCCGTATTTCTCCATGAGCCGCCGGAGTATCTCCTCGGCGTTGTCTGCCTCGCCGCCGACCCCGCGCTCCGCGAGGGCGCGTATCTTTTTCAACAATGCCGCTTTATCCACCTTGACGGCCTCCCTCTACCAGTTTCGGGCACCACGCCGGGATATATGGGAGAAAATACGCTTGTCCCACCACATAGCCCCGGCACGGGCCCGGCGCGTTGCACCTGTGCGCGGTCTTGCCCTTGGCCCACGCCTCCGCGATAACGTGCTCGCACCCTTCGCAAGTGCGACCGTAAACCGGGCCTCTCACGGCTCCGCCCCTCTTATCCGTGCAAATTCCCGCAAGCCCTCTTTTCGTAATTTCTCGGCCTCTTTCCCTCCGAATATGGAGAAAACCGTGTGCGAGGTGCTCGCCGCGAGACTCTCTCCTCGCCTGTGCCCGTTCGAGCCCTCCGGGGAAAGCGCCATTTCTTGAACTGCGGATAAGTACGTCCGCCGGAGGTCTGCGAGTATTCTCTCGTTAAGGCTCATTGTCCGCCTCCTCTGCCTCGAGCCCGAGCCACCACTCCGGGTTTCCCCGCTCCTCCTCGTTCGGGCACTCGTCGCAATTCTCGCGAGTACAAAAAGCGCACCGCCGCCGGTGAAATTCATCATCCCACGGGCCGGAGAGCACGGGGAGGGAGCGGAGGAAAGCTCCCAGCGTGCCCCGGCTCCGGGTGAGCCGCTCGAAATTGTCCATCCTGCGGCCCCCTATCTGTTCTCCCAAAGTGGAAAGCTCACGCCCGCGAAAAGCTCGTCTCTGAAATGACACGGCACAAGTCGATAGACCTCGTTCAAGCTCGAGTTTCTCATAGCCTTGTTCATAATTCCCGCGTGCTTTCCGTACTTCTCCTCCGGGAAAAAGGTCGTATTCGCATACCGCAAAATATTTTCTCTGACCTCTTTCCGAAAACTCTCCGTCCAGCGTGCGCCGCCGTTCTTCCGCTCCCTCTGCTCCCGCTCGGCCTGTGCCGCGAATGTCTCCCACGGGAATAGAACGTGCGAGATAAAGATTTCTTCTTTCTTTCTCATGGTATAAGTAATCCCCTTTCGGTTTTAGATAGCTCCGTTCATTTTCAGCAGTACGAAAATCGTCACAAGCACGCCAAGGATATAGCCTCCGAAATAGCTCCCCTTTTTCATGCGCTCGCCTCCCCGCCGCTGTCCGCCTGTTTCCGACGGCCCCGGTTTCTCATGGAGCGCCGGACGGCTTTCTCCGCCGCCTCCGCGCTGTACGCCGGGCAATAGTTCCCATTCAAGCCGCCCGTTTCCCCGCGCTTGAGCTCGCGGTATATTGTGGCGACCGACACGCCGACCGCCGCCGCAATTACACTCGGCTTTTCATCGGCGGCGTAGAGACGCTCGATTTCCCGACGGTCTGCGAGCGTCAGACAATTTCCAGCCATTTTCAACGCCTCCAATCCCATTTGTGGATAAAAAAATATTGCGCTCGAGCTGTGTAGCTCTTACGCAATAAATGATAAACGGCGCGCCCCCGAATGTCAAGTATTTTTTGCGAAAAAGCTATAAAAAAATATAAAACACGTCAAGAGGCCCGCCCGAACGCCTCCGCGAACATATCAGCGGAGGACGAAAAGCCTAAAATCTCGCGGGGATAGGTGTTAATCCACCGCTCGACCCGCTTTACCTCCGCCGCCGTCACTTTCCCGAAATCTGTACCTTTCGGGAAGTGGCGGCGTATCATTCGGTTTATGTTCTCATTCGTGCCACGCTCGCAAGCGGTGTATGGATGGCAGAAATAAACCGTCGTCCGCTGTCCCTTGCGTTTCCATACGCTACGCTCGATACCGGCCCAATTCGCGAACTCGGAGCCGTTGTCGCACGTTATCGACTTGAATATCACGGGGAAAAGGTCGCCGAGCTCCCGCTCGAGGCGGTCGAGGGCCCGGACGACCGTAATCGCCCGCCCGTCCTGTATCTTTATGATAATCTCGCTCCGCGTCACCCGCTCCGAGAGGACGAGGAGCCGGGCCTTTGTCCCTTTCTTCCCGAGGACGCTATCCATTTCCCAATGCCCCGGCTCTTGCCGCTCGTCGACCTCCGGCTCCCGCTCCTCGATACTCCGGCCTCTCGGCTCTTTCTTCTCCCGCACCTTGTTATACTCCCGCTTGCGCTCGCCCTTTTCCGGGAGGTCTTTGTTTGTGATATTCGGGAATATATTTCCGTCCTCGATATACTTGTAAATCGTGGCCCGGCAAAAGGTGATACCGAAATGAGCGTACTCCTCCGTCCGCAAGAGGGCGCATACCGCCGCCGGGGAGTATTTGTCGTTCTTTATCTTCTCCTCGATGAACTCGGCGACGGCAAAGTTTTTCCCTATCTTGAGCGGGGCCCCTTTCGCGGTCGCGTTGAGTTGGTGGAGGGCCTCGGCCTTGTCTGCGCTGTACCGGCGCTCCGTGGTGTAATCGCTGTTTAGGTGCTCATACTCGCCCCGCCGGAACTCCCGATACACGGTCGAGATATGGCACCCGATTTGCTCCGCAATCGCGCGAGGCTTTAGACCGGCCCGAAAGAGTGCCTCCATTTGGAGCCGCCGGTCTCTGTCGAGTTGCTTATACTTCGCCCGTGCCATAGTTCCCCCTCCGTTTTGTGTCATGAGTGCGGAAAAGGGCCGGATACCCGCCCCCGCCGCGCTATTCGTTCAAAAACGCCTCTATCGCCCTCTTGATAATCTGCGCTTGCGGGATACCCTCGGCGGCACACTTCGCCTTGAACGCCGCCGCCGTCTCTTTCGGTACGCTTGCCGATATGAGAGTATAGGTCTTTTCGTTGTACCGTCGTTTTACGTCGGTAGACGTGTGAGTCTTTCGCTTTTCCGCCATATCCGCCACCCCTTAAAATATGCCGTCGTTTTCCGCGATATAACGCTTGACCGCCGCCGCGTCCGGCGCGGCCTCTTTCGGTATTCTGTACTCTACGGATACCCCGCCGACGTTCCTCTCGATTTTCCACTCATGCGCGAGCTCCGTTACGGTGTACTCCCGCTCGCCCTTTTTTACTGTCATGTTTAGCCCTCCTCGCTTGATTTTTTCGCGCTCCGTGTTATAATAGGGCATACGGGAGGGGCGGTTTCCCGCCCGCTCCCGGCCTCGACTTACTTGTCGGGTTTAGCCTTGCTCGGTTTTGGCTTTACGAGGGTGATCGTAACCTTGACTCGTTCCACCGTGTCGTTACTTTCAACCGCTTTAGCCAATTCCTGCAAGGCTTTTTCTATGTTGTCCATAGCCCGGCCCTCCTTTCTTTAGGATGGTCTTATTATGACATACTAATATTAGTATGTCAATAAGAAATAGCGAATTTATGCGAAAAACCCCGGCGGAACTCCCGCCGGGGTTGTCATTTCTCTATTCTTTCCCGGCGAGCCATTCCATAGACACGCCTAAAACCTCCGCGAATATGATAAACTCATAGTCGGTAACGAAACGGTCGCCGGTCTCTATTTTGGAGATAGCCTCCCGCTCGATGGTCACGCCGCGAACTTGCATACGGGCCGCGAGGTCTGCTTGAGAGAGCCGGAGCGTCGTCCGGCGTTGGTGGATACGCTCTCCCGATATGTTCCGCTTTCCCTCGTACTCATATACCCGCAAATCGCCGCCTCCTCTCGTTTGCCCCTTGACTGTATCATGTTTTCTCGTTAATATTGTAATTAAGGCTTACAAGCTGGAATATAAAAGCACAATTTAACGGGAGGGGCCCTCAATGAAAAAGCTCAAAACGTGGCAAATCGTCCTACTCGTCATATTCTACCCGGTCGGTATCTGCGTACTCATTTACCGGCTATGGAAAAAGAACGAGCTCAAGAAAGAGGCGGCGGAGGCCGCACGGCTCCGGGCCGAGGAGAAATCCCGGAAAGAGGCCGAGAGGGAGGAGGCCCGGCGGCTGGAGGAGGCATACCGCGCCACCCTAAACCGGGAGATATTCCGGGTCGTCGGCGTGACGTTCAAGAACCCCGGAGGCCGGAGCCGTCAAACGATACTCCGGGAAATCAAACGGGAGGAGCCCTCGACGTACTCTTTTTCCCTCCGAAAGTATGATTTCGAGGGCAAGCCCGCCGTTGGCGTGTTCTACGAGGAGGAGCAAGTCGGCAATATCGCAAAGGGCCCCGACCTCAAGCGTGCCCTCTCTCAAATCGACCGCTATTTATGGGTCGAGGCATACGACGTTACCGGCGGCTTTGAGTACGAGGATAGCGACGGAGAGCGGGCAAACTACGGCCTCGATATTGCGGTCTATTTCAAAAAGCCGCAATCCGATAGCAATTAAAACGCAAATAACGCACGCGTTCGATAGTCTATCTCGACCGTGCGTTATTTCTGCATTATGCGTGCAAAAGAAAAACGGGCGAGGGTGTCATACCCCCGCCCGTTCCTCTTATGCGTCCGGGATGCTGTCGGCCAGACCCGCGACCTCAAGGGCGCGGTGGATAATGGTCGCGACGGCCTCGCGGGTAATCGGCTGTTGCCACCCGTAATTTCCCGCTCCGTCTCCGGCGAAAATACCCTTTTGCTTGCAATACTCCGTGTGCTCACGGGCCCACCCGGAGGGGTTGTCCCCCGTACCGGCGCAAGAAACGAGCTCCTCTTTTGTCATGTCTAATTCATCCTTTCCGCTTTGATTTTTGACAATCCGGGCAACGTCCGCCCGGAAAGTGTCCATGTTTTTACCGTGCCTCGGGAACCAGTGCATAACGTCCCCATGATTTGAGGCGAGCCCCCGCGCGTGGCCCTCGCTGTGGCAAATTACGACCCCGTCCTCCTCCGGGTCGAGGTTGTACTCTTTGCAAAGGTACGCGGTCAGCTCCACGGCCTCCTGATAGACTTTCGCGAAATAAACTGGGTCGTCGAGCCCGTCCTCGCAGATTTCAAAAGAAATGTGCGTGTTGTTCGCGCTCCCGTTCTTGCCGGAGCCCGCGTGCCACCCTCGCCAATTCCACGGCAAGGTTTGATAGGTCGCGACGGAGCCGTCGGCAAGCTCGCCGATAAAGGCGTGAACACAAGCGCCCGTCCCCGATCTATTCCAATCGTTGTCGTACCTGTTGTCTCCCAATAGGCTGTCGTCCGGCTGGACGTACCGGCGGAGGGTCGGATTATTTGCCCCGGTCGAATGTACCATAACGCCGCGCGGAGTGATTTTCCGCCCGGAAATATAGCAATCGTTCTTTGTCAAAATGCACTTGTGCAAGTTCATTCTTTGCCCTCCTCGCTCTGTGCCACCGCGTCGCTGATTTTCTGCGTCTGCGTGCCGAAATAGAACGCGATAACGACCGTGTAGACGGTCATAAACTCTTGGCTCGTGTTCCCCGTAATTGCGAGGTACGCAAATACCCCGGAGAGCAAGAGCGTAACAATGCTCTTTACACTCAAGAGGGCGGCGAGCCGCTTTAAGACGTTTTTGTTCATTCCACTACCTCCTAACAATCTCGCTTTATATTTGCCTCGTATGTGATACCGCCGGTCGTGTTCTCTGCCTTGCTCTTATTGAGCGAGAACGAGAGCACGGTCGCGGTCGCGGCCTGTAAAAAGGCGATAAGGGCGGTTAGGTACGGGAGGCTCCCGGTATAGTTGTTCGCTACGGCGATATAGCAGAGGTCGAGCGTTACCATAGTCGCCTTGTAGTCGATGAAAAGGACGGCAAAAACGAGGAGCTTTGAAAAGGAGAGATACCCCTTTACAAAGCTCCACACGGCCCCCGCCGCCTTTTTCAATTTTCCGTCGGTCTTTGCCACCCGTTTACCGTTACTCATGGTGAGAGCCCTCTCCGAACTGCAAATTTTCGTGTCCCTCGAGGCGGTCAATACGCTTGTGAGCCTGTTTCGCGGAGCTCTCTACGGCGGTTACGCGCTCCGCCATTTTGAGATACCGCTCGTCCTGCTCGTCCTGTTTCCGTTCGATACGGTCGACCCCGCCCTTGATATACCCTATCTCCGTGAGCACCGTCCCGCTCTCTTTGCCGCTGGCCTCGCTGTCCTTTTTCGCGTTCCGGGCAAAGGCGGCATAGCTCAAGAGAACGCCGACGATGGTACACGCGGCCCCGATAATCAAATCTGCGTACTCCATACGCTTTTTTCCTCCCGTTATTCTTCGATGTAATCGAGCGTCACGGTCTCTTTTCCGGGCAAGATAGGGCACCCCCGGACGTGGTATATCTCCCCGCCCACGAGCACGCCCTCGCCCTCGTCCTCGCCGCACACGAGATAAAGGCCCGGCTCCGCGAGCCGTACCCATATCAGCGAGGGGAGGCGAGCGATTTCTTTCCCGTCCTTTGATACCGTGTATATCGCCGCTCTCATTCGATAAGCGTCCACTGCCACAAGCCCGGCGTATCCGGGGCCCATACGCACGGAGCCATAGCGAGGTTACAAAGGTACGTTTTCCCCTCATAGCTGTAATACTTGTCCTTTTCGGTGTCCATGCCGTACACGAACGGGATAGGGTCGTCGACCGTCCCGGCGTGGGTCTGGTCGATAGGCCGGTACACGGCGAGCATACCCTCGCCGTGGGGCGGTTGGTGTTCCTGCGGGACGACCCCTCCGGGCTGTACCACCCTGTAAAGGATACCCCCGTCGTTCAAGATGGTGTTTTCCGCGAGTGCGTTCCCGGCGGCGAGGAGCGTCTCCCACGTCGGGAAAAGCTCGACGACCTTTAGCGCCTCGCTGTCCTCCATGTCATAGGTCGAGACCGCGCCCTCGATAACGGCCCGGAGCTCCCGTGCTCTTTCCCGTGTAATCATTCTCCGCTACCTCCTAACAGAATATCGACGACGGCCTCGGCCTCCGAGAGCATGAGCGGCCCGCTCGCGTGCTCGAGCTCCGCTACCTGTTCAATGCCGGATAAGCCTCCCTCCGAGAGCGAGAAAACAATATCCTCGACCGTTCGTACCGTGTTCCCCTCGTCGTCTTGGAACTCGTATGGGAGCTTTACGCACACGCCCTCGGCCTCCGTCTCCTCACAAGGGATATAGCACCCGTTCTCGTGGAGCCGGACGAAAACCGCCGTATCGGAGTATCCGGCGAAAACTCCGTCGACCGTGACTTTATACATGGTGATACCTCCTCAATACTCCGGCTCTCCGAGCCGGGCCCGGTAGAACGCCTCGAGCTTGTCCGTCGGCATGGTGCGGAGTAGGCTTTTCCAGTAGGTATTTTCTGCCCCCGGCCATTTGTCCGGGTCGAAATCCTCGGCGGCGTTGCCCTCCGGCGTTTTCTTCCCGCCGGGTGCATAATAGCGATAGAGGCGCTCGAGCATAACGAGCCGCCTCCGGCCCTCCTCCGTGTTTGGTCGGAAATGGCCCCACCCGTTTTCTGATTTCACGGCGCAAATTCGGCGACCGTCCGGGGCGAAAATGTAGCCGCCCCGCTCCTCGCATACCGTACCGAACGGGAGGTTAAACCGCCCGTCTATACCCGTATCCTTGAACCTCTTATAAACGACGTATTCCATACTTGACCCCTCCTATGCCGCGAAAAGCTCGCGGTATTTCTGCATGACTGATTGAACGGCGAAATAGGAGTGAAATCTCCTCATGTGCCCGCTCCACGATGTGAGGGAGGCTTTCACGTCCTCCGCCTCCATGCGCCCGGAGTCCACCCACCGCCGGAAAGTCTTTAGCTTTTTCCGCATTTGCCGTATGCTCTTGTAGCAGACGCGGCGGACGACCGCGCCCGTTTTCCCATATCGGAACCGAACCTTTAGGAACGTAAAGCCCCGCGTGAGCTTGATAATCTGCGTCTTTTTCTCGTTGAGCTTTATCCCATACTCGGCGCACATACGGCGGAGGGCCTCGAGGCACTCCCGGAGCTTTTTCTTTGAATGGTGGATAATGAGGCCGTCGTCCATAAACCGCTCGTAATACTTCATCCGCAAAACGTCCTTGATATAATGGTCGATTTTGTTCGGGAGGGCGATAGCGGCGATTTGTGAGACTTGGCTCCCGAGCCCGAGCCCCTCGTCTCCAAAGCACTTGATAAAATACTCGGAGATAGCGACGAGCCGGTCGTCGATACCGCTTTTCTCGATCTCACGGAATACCGGCGCGTGTTGCGCGGTATCAAAGTATTTCGAGAAGTCGAAAACCAGCGCGTAGCCCTCCCGCCCGTGCTGGCGGTAGTGCTTTGTGAGGAACCGCGTCACTCGCTTTACGGCGAAATCGTAGCCCTTGCCCTGCAAGCTGGCCCCGTTGTCGTAGATGAACGACCGGGAGAGCATAGGGACAAGGGAGTAATCGCATAGGCACCGCTGGACGACGCGCTCGCTTATGTGGACGCTCCGAATATGCCGAGGCTTTCCGCGCTCGATAATATCGAACTCGTAAAAGCCTTTCGACTTGAACGTCCCGTTCAATAGTGCGTTGTGTGTCTTGTCGATGTTCGCGAGGGCGCTCGCCTTGTATCTCTGCGTGCTCGCTTTCCACCCGACACCCTTTACCGACGCGCGGTAGGCCGCGTATAGGTGCTCGAACGAGAAAACCGACTCGAAATCTCCGAGCTCCTTTGTGTCCCTCGCCCTTTTCTCGAGCCGCGCGGCCCGCCGCCGTTGGTATCTTGCCTCGTGTCTTTCTGCACTGTTCATAACAAAATAAAAATACCTCGCACAATTCTTTCTCGGCGCGTTGTCTAAATTGCGTAACGGTGAGGCCATGAAACGGCGGCAAACGCGCACGCCGCCGCCATGCAAGGAGCGTCCGGCCCTCCGTGTCGAGCTATCAGTTTGTCGTCGCGCCCTTGCGGGCGGTCGGAGAGGTCGTATCCCCCTTTTGCATACGCACGGCTTTAGCTCTCAAGGAGTTAATCGGTCTGGCTTATGCGAAATCCCGGCGCGAACCCGAGCGAATTGTTCGCGTTGTTGTTGTTGACTGTGCCGTCGGTGTTCACATTCACGAAATTGTTGGAGTTGCCCGCATTCGGGGAACGGAGCCACCAATTAGCGGCGAGGCGGGATACGGCCTAAATCGAAACGGGGCGGCTCCGGCCTATCGGCCTTTGTCGCTCCGCTTGATTTTGGAAATTTGAGAGATTTCGTCGGTAATCATACCGACCCACTGTTTCAGAACGGACGGCGGTATCTTCTCGTGATTGACGGTCATAAACGCGAGGTCGAGCACGTCGAGCATATTGTTATAATAGCCCTGCGCGTTCTCGTAGAGCTCCCGGCGGCGCTGTTTATTGCGCTCCACGACCGGGCCCTCTTGTTTCGGGTCTATGTAAATGAGGTTTGCCGTCTTGACGAGCCGGTAGGCCGTCCGCGCCGCGTTGTATAGCGGCAAGGAGAAATAGAACGTATAGGCTTTCGGCAAAAGCCGCACGCGGTTATAGGTAAAGACATATATCTCTCGGGCGAGGTCGATATACTGCGCGGGGCTCTCGCCCCGCCGTGATTTCGGCACGCTCATTCTTTCGCCCCTTTCCTGTGTCTGGCCGGAGAATTGCGCCCATTGAGGGCGCAATTCCGAAAGCCCTAATTATACGCAAAAGCCCGGCGCGAACCCGAGCGGAAAGGCCGCGCCGGTGTAGTCGACTGTGCCGCCGGCGCTCACAATCACGAAATAGCTGGAGGCGCCCGCACGCGGGGAACGGAGCCACCAAGCAGCGGCGCTCCCTGTGCTGTTGTGCCGGTATTTGACCTTGCTGTTTCCGGCGGAGTAGTAGGCGTATTGCTGTTGATAATTTGCCTCGTAGCTGTTCGAGTATGTGATATTCCCGAATACCTCGTACTCCGAGAGGAGGAAAAAGTAATCTGTGGTCGCGGTGACGGCGCTCGAGGCCGAGCTACTCCCGTTATTATTCGTGTACTTTGTAATGCTCTTGAGCGCGTTACGGAGTTCGGCGGGTATAGCTCCCATAATGCGGCCCGAGGTCGTCGACTTGCTCGTACCACAAATATTATTCCTCATGTACGAGTCCTCCCACCCGCCGGAGTTGGTGTTGCTCGTATTCATGCGGAACGCCGCCGAGGAGCCGGTATTGAGGTACTGCCCGTCGGTGAGGCATACGTCCGTACCGCCGGAGAGGGCCGTCTTTGCAAGCTGGAAGTGGATACGGCCCGAACCCTCCCGGCTCGAGTTGTGATTGAACCCGATAATAAAGGCATACGTCGAGAAGTTCGAGAGGGAGAGGCTCCCCACTGTGCCGTTGAGCGTGACTTGCTTTCGGTCGCCGATGGCCCAATAGTTCGCGCCCTCTCCCGCGTCGGAGACCTCGGAAATGGTGTCCCAATCGTTATCATTGAGCGTATCGCTCACGAAAGCGAGTGTGATCGAGTACGAGGTCGTCGAGGAGACGACGTTTACCGTCCCGCTCGTGCTCTGCGAGCCCTGCGTCGCCTCGACCGTGTACTCTCCGGTCTCGTAGACGGTAAATACCGCCGTCCCGGTGCTCGTCTTGCTGTCCACCGTGGAGCCGCCCTTTTTGAGCGTCACGGTAGCGCCGGAGGGCGCGGTAACGGTAATCGTCGCCGAGAAGAACGTGAGGGATACCGCGTAGCTGTCGACTACGCTCACGGTCTTTGTGTCCGAGGTCTGCCCGTTTCGAGTCGCGGTAACTGTCCACGTCCCGGCCTCCGGGAGAGTCAGCACGCAAGAGCCATTTACCGCCGTCCCGCTCACGCTCCGCGTACCCTTTGTCGCTGTCACGAGAGAGCCGGTCTCAACGGTCACGACAAGGGAGAACTGTGTCCCCGCCTTGCCGACCGCGTTCGTTCGTCCTGTTGCCATTTTTACACCGCCTTTATGCAAATAATCGAGGGGATAGTGATAGCCGCCGTCGGCTGTACCGCCGCGTAGATTTTAACCGTCCCGCTCCCGGAGGTAGCGACCGGGGCGAAATCCCCGCTCGCGGCCTCCGTCGCTCCGTAGTTGACCTCCGGGACGTGCTCCGCCGTCACTCCCACCGCCGTGATGGTCGCGGCGAACGGGTACGCCCCGTATGTGGAGTCGTTCCCCCACGCGGAGGACGGGACGGACACGTCCGTAAAAATCTTGACCTCCGCGTATCCCGCGTGAGAGTGCGTCGCGGCGGCAAAGTCGGAGGCTTTCTTTCCGCTGTCGGTAAGGTTGCCGCTCCCGTCGAGCCCTGCAAAGTTTCCGGCGGTCGCGCCGGATACCTTGTCGGCCTTGCCGTCGTGGGTGTGATTTGCGGCGGCAAAGTCAGAGGCTTTCTTTCCGCTGTCGGTGAGGTTGCCGTTTTGGTCGAGGCCCGCAAAGTTGCCAGAGGTCGCCCCGGACGCCTTGTCCGCTTTGTTGTCGTGGGTGTGATTTGCGGCGGCGAAATCCTCCGCTTTCTTTCCGCTGTCTTTCTGCGCGCCGGTCGTTCCGTCGAACGCTACAAAGTTCCCGTCGACCGGGCTCGCGACCCTATCCGGCTTTTCCGTGTTGAGGGTCTCGATATTCTCCCGGAGCGCGTCATGGTCTGCCGCCGTGAAGTATCGACCGATAATATCGCCCTTGCCCCACGCGCGGGCCGCTGTCCCGTTCTGGCCCCGCGTGATAGTGAGGTCGTTCCCGTCCTTTGCGGTCATGAGCACCGTTTCCGCCGTGGCGGAGTCCGCGCCGATGGTGAGATAGTTCGGCGCGTCCGGCAATACGGAGCCGTCGAGGACGGTAACGCTCGTCCCCGTGGTCGTCAGCGACCCGGCGAGCGTGGTCTCCGGCGTGTTGGCCTGTGCCGGATACATGGTCTTTAGCTGTGCCATTCTCTAACCTCCCTGTTAATAGTCCCCGCCGCCGCGAGAATTACAGAACGTCTGCGAGAACACGGCCCCGACGATACGGCTCATAGTGTCCGGGAGTACCTCTATCGTGTGCCACGTCCCGCGCTGTATCTTCCCCGCGTCGTCCTTGGAGAGATACGCTACTATGTCGATATTGTCGTAGCCGCTTTGAGCCGGGAGGACGTTCCCGTCGACCCGGATAGTCGCACGGGAGGCCCGTTGCCCCTCGTATATGCCGAACTGTATCGCGTGGGTGTGATTTTGTACCGTGTGCGTGTGTGCCGGTACGGTGTGGGTGTGGGCGCTCACGCGGTGCGTGTGCGAGTCTACCCGGTGCGTATGGTCGGAAATCCTGTGCGTATGGGCCGGGTGGACGTGCGCCCCCGACCACACAAAGCTCTCGTATCCTACGATTTTCAGCGACGAGTCTACGATAGCGAGTTTCGCCCCGCTCGATAGGCCGTGATTATGTACCGCCTGTCCGTTCGTCTCGTTCGGGAGGATATTCGAGCTCTCGAGAGCCGTTCCGCTCGAGGTCTGCCCGCCGCCGGAGGAGGTCGTCGAGCCACCGCCGGAGGAAGTCGTCGAGCCGCCGCCGGAGGAGGTAGTCGTACCGCCGCCGGAGGAGGTCGTTTGCCCGCCGCCGCCGCCGATAGCCTGCTCAAAGGCCCGGAACGGCTCAAACTGGATATTGAGGAGCATTTTGTTTATGCGGACGACCGACTCGTCGATATAGATTTTCATGGTCGCCGGGTGGTCTGCGTCCGCATTGTCCGAGAAGTTATAGACCTGTTGATTTGTGGCCCCCTGCGCGTAGGTCTCCCCAATGAGGGCGCGGCTCTGCAAGTCCGAAATGCTCCCGGCTATGTCTTTCGACTTGTTCGCTATCGTCACGCTCACGGCTCCGGGGTCGCCCTGCGCGTCGTCCTTTGTCACGCTCACAATGCGGGCGCGGAGGTTTACCCCGTCCTCGTCGTCCACGATACGGACGATTTCACCCGGCCAGAAACGGGAGAAAGCGTCTCCCGTGAGCCGGTGGAGGTCGATAGCCCCTATCTCATAGGAGTAATAGGGCTCCGCGCTCTCCCGTAAAATCTGCTCGGCGTATGCCTTGAGATTTTCCTCTACCTCGTACCGCGTGTCGACGAGGATACTCGAGCAAAGCCCGTATTTCTCGATACTCAAAGCGTCCTCCACATACGGGAGGCCGTTGTTTACCGACGAGATAGTGAGCTGATTTACCCCCTCGCCGTAGCCGAGCGCGTAGATACGATTTGCGAGGCCGGTATCGTCCCGCGACTTCCGTATCTCCGTCATGTTCTTCGCGTACCGTACCTCGCTTTTGAGCCTGTCCGACGGCGCTACGAGGGAGAGCGACCACGGATACCCGGTCGTGTCCCACGTCCAAAGGTATTCACTGTCGAAACACTCCGGGACGGCAAAGAGGGCCGCGAGGAGGGTCGAGTTCTCCCAGTTGTATTCAAAGAACCGCTCGAAATCGCACGAGCCGAGCACCCAATTTCGCGTTGTCTGCCGGTTTAGGATATAGTTCAATACCTCCGCCGTCCGTACCCCCGTCCCGCCGCATTGATGGTACTGAAATAGTACGTCATTGAGGAGGGTCGCGAGGACGTGCTCGCAATTATAAAACCGCGTGGCTCCGTCGCTCCGCTCTAAATCCTCCCCAATGATGCGGAAAAGGTCGATACGTTCGTCTCCGTCGAAAATCTCGACGTAGTTCAGCGGCGTGCAATACTGCGTTTTCGGGTCGTCCGCTGGCATGGTAAACGTCGCCGTCCATAGGGAGTTTGTCTCGAGGGTGTACCCGACGCTCATAGCGTTATCGAGGTATGCGAGGCGTTTCATATTGCGGTCGAATACCTGCGGCACCGCCATTTATAACCACCTGTCTTTCCACAAGATACGAATATCCGCCGTCGTGCCGCCCTCGACGATAATATCGTTCACCCCGGACATGAGCTTGAAAAAGACGCTCGAGTCGCTTACCCGGTCGACGATGTTTACCCCGTTGAGCGTTACGGTCATGTGCTCCGTGTCGATTATGAGCTCATCTCCGGCTACCATGTTCACGCCCTCGACGACCATAACCTCTTGCCCGTATGTCGATACCCCTGTACCGCTGGCGTTCGCCTCCGCTATTGCGTCTCCCTCAAAGAAAAGGGTACGGATATAGTCGCCGATGGCCTCGGCGACGGCCTCCGCCGCCGACGTGAATAGCAGAATACGGACGACCTCGCCGGAGGCGGAGGTCTCGGCCTCCGCCGTGCCCGTGAGGTATCGGATAACGAGCAAAGCGCCGCCGCTACCGCTCTCCGCGTTGGCTGTCGCCGTCCACTCGAACACAAAGCGGGCTTTTCGGTTGTACTGCGTTCGGTTGTATGGAGTGCGGTTATACATTTCCTCGCCTCCTTACGAGAGGTTACAGGTGATAGCGCCCGCCTCGACGGTGATAGCGTCCCCGTTGAGCACGTTCTTTCCTCGCGCGAACGAGCCGAACCACAAGAGGTTTCCGCCGCTCTGCGAGTCAAAGATACCCCAATAGGAGACCGTTCCAATGTCTGCCGTGATAACGCCGTAGTCCACCGCCGCCGTGTTCGTCACCTGTTGCCGCCCGGATACCAGCGACGGGGCCCCGAACGTGATAATCTTCCGGGCATACCCGCCGCCGCTGGCCTCCGTGCCCGTGGCGGCGGCGGTCGGGTCGGTCAGAAACAAGGCGAGGTAATACGTCCCGCTCCGCAACGATGTATTGAGGAGCGACGCGGCGTGTACGTTAGAAAGAGCTGCCATTTTTCATACCTCCGTTTTTAGTTCACCTTGACGCGGGTAACGGTCAAGTTCGTAATGTTTCCTCGGGCCGTGATATAGATAAGGCAATCCGTCTCCTGTGTGCCGTTCACGTTGACCGGCTCCGAATGGGGGAGGGAGACGGAGTTTACGATTTGCTGATTATACTGGATGGACTCCGCGAACGGCCCGCAAAGAAAGACTACCTCGCAACGGCCCGTAATCGCGATTTGCTCAATGCTGATACCGCTGATAACCTTTGCGCTGTATGCCTTTTCCGGCTCGTCGTCGAAAATGAGCAAGCCCTCGCCGGAGAGCCACCCGGCGACGGCGCGGGCCCGCGTCCGCACGCCGGGATATTGATAATCCTCTCCGACAAAGGATACCTCGCACGAGATTTCTCGGTTTTCGTAGCCGTCCTCTATGTCGTATGTGCCGCTTTTGCCGGGTATGGTGTACTGCGTGACTCGTTTCGGCGGGAGGAGTGTTCGGTCGGTAGAGCGGAACACGACCCCCATGTCGTCACTGTGTACGTTATTGAATGTAAAGCCCAATTTCACGAGGTAACGACCCCCTTTCCGCGAGATTTCGCGCGTTGCATATTGTAGAGCTCCTTTGCGACGCGCTTTACGTCCGCCTCCTCGCGGACGACGAGCTCGCCGATATGGAACGTGTTCGTTACCGTCGTCGTCCCGCCGGAGGCCGTCTCCGACCCGCCCCGGCGGTCTGCCATGCTCGGCACGGCGGCGGAGACCTGTTCAATCGTGGCGCGGGCCGAAAAGCCCGTTTCCATTTCCCCGATACCGTCGGCGAGGGCGGTATTCACTTTCCCCATGCCCGACTCTACCTCGTCGAGCATTTCGGCGGTCATATCTCCGTAGGCTTTTACCGCCCGGCCCTTGTTCTGCTCGATACCGCGAGCCGCGCCCTCGATATTCATTTCGGAGACCCACGCCATTTTTTTAGACGGCGAGGAGATACCGAAAAAGCCCGTGATACCGTCCCAAATGGAGGAAATCCACCCGGAGACCTTATCCCATAGCCACCCGGCGAGGGATTGAATACCGCTCCAAAGCCCTTGGACAAGGTTTGCGCCCACCTGTGCAAAGGCGCTCACGCCCTGCCCGAGTGCCGATACCATGCTCGAAATGATTTGCGGCATAGCCGCCACAAGCGAGGAGATAATCTGCGGTAGGTTGGTGATAAGGGAGGTCAAGAGCTTTACGCCGGTCTCGACTATTTTCGGGATATTGTTTACCAGTGTCGAGACGATAGAGGTAATGATTTGCGGGAGCGCCTGTACGATGGTCGAGATAATTTGCGGTAGGTTGGTAATGAGCGCCGTTAAGAGCTCGACCCCTGCCTCTACGATTTCCGGCAAGTGCGAGAGCAAGGTATCTATGGTCGACTGGATGATTTGCGGCAATACCTCGCATATCGTCGCGATAATGTCCGGGAGGTTTGTTACGAGGGCCGTCAAGAGGGTAACGCCCGTCTCGACGATTTGCGGCACGGCCTCGAGGAGCGCCGTAACGAGGCTCTCTATCAGCGTTGGGAGCGCCTCGAGCAATACCGGGATAGCCTCGATAATGCCCGTCGCGAGCCCTGTCACGAGCTGTAACGCCGCGTCAATGAGGAGAGGGATATTCTCTATAAGGGTCTGTACTAACTGCGTGAGGGCCGCTACCGCCGCCGGAATGAGGGACGGGAGCGCCTCGGCGATACCCGTTGCGAGCCCGTTCACGATTTGAATAGCGGCCTCGGCGAGCTGGGGGAGGGCTGATACGAGCCCCTCCGTTAGTGTGGTGAGTACAGAAATCGCGGCCTCCGCAAGTTGCGGAGCCGCGTTCACAATGCCCTCTAAAATGTTGAGTACGATAGTCGTACCGAACTCGAGGAGCTCCGGGAGCTTGTCGGCGGCTTGCCCTATCATGCCGTCGATAGCCTCTCCGAGCGCCTCCTCCGCGCCGTCGACCCCGTTTATCACGTCGACGAAAGCGTCTACCACGTCGGCGAGGGCCGGGGCGAACTCCGCTACGAGCTCGTTTTTCACGTCGGCGACCGTCCCGCCGAGCCGGGCGAGCGTGTCGTCGAGTTCTGCTTGAGCCTCCCGCGCCTCCATAATCGTGGCGTTATTTTCCTTGAAAATCTCGCCCGCCTCTTGATAGGTGGAGGATAGGGTCTCCGTGATAAGGTTTGCCCGCTCTGTCTCGTCGGCACACGCGGCGAGCTTTTCGTTAAACTCGTCCTCGCTGATACCGACCCAATTCAAAGCGTCGGCGAGGGCCCCGGTCACTGTTCCGACCTTTGCCGTCTCATTCGATGCCTCAATGAGAGAGTTAATCGGGAGCGCGTCGCCGAACGTGCCGGAGACTCCGGCGGCAATCTCCGCCCACGTTGCTACGTCCTCCTCGGAGGTCGCGAGCTGGGCGAGGAGTTGCGCGGCCTCTGTCGCCGTATCCGTGTCTCCGATAACGGCATATA
>OGQX01001487.1_pt1 | contig 21036 bp, 8 predicted proteins | sample 1553291 | NCBI WGS metagenome assembly OGQX01 (sample SAMEA2580030, study PRJEB22360) | human gut metagenome | biome: human gut; feature: human-associated habitat; material: faeces | place: Denmark | collected 2008/2010
AGTCATATGTTCCACCTGCTAAGTCTGATTTTGCTTCATCTATCTCATATGGAAGTGTATCTACTATTGTTACTTCTGCATCTCCCTTATATGTATCTACATTTGCTGTATATGTAATTGTATATGGCATTTCTTGATCTTTTGATGTTATTTTATTTAAAGTACTTGTTTTACTTATATTGCTTGTTAATGTTGGATCTTTTAATTGATAGTAATATGTTACTACTATTTGCTCTTCAGTCATCGTACCACTTGCATTTGTTGGTAGTTTGCTTGTTACTAATTCATAATTGTTTGCAATGTTTGAAGATGCATTTGTACTATATTTGTCATCTACTTTTCCTGTTATTGTTTCATCTGCTACTTCTCCACCATTTTTGGCAGGTACTTTTGTTTCTGTTCCATCTATATAATGGTGTACAAGAACACTAGCATCTTTCTTTGTATAGTATAAATTAATTATATTCGTTCCTGTTCCTATTGTTAAGCTTGTTTTATCTGCACTATCGTAATCATATCCTTCGATTGTTATTATTTCATCGGCTGAATTTATTACTGTACCAAAACTTTGATTATTTACTACTTTTTGTGTACTTAACACTTTATTTGTATCTTTCTCTAAATAATTTACTTTATAACTTAAATCTGTTCTTTTTGTATAATATAAATTAATTACATTCTCGCCGGTTCCTAGTGTTAAAATTTCCTTATCTGCACTATCATAATTGTATCCATCTATATCTATTACTTCATCTGTAGCTTTAATTTGAGTATTAGTAGGAATATTCTCATATGTTTTGGAATTGCTTAATTCTTTATTTGTTCCTTTTTCTAAATAGTTTACAGTATATGTTGCTGTAGTTGCTAATTTAGGTGAATCTACAGATATATTTGCCTTTCCACTTAATGTTGCTTTCCCAAAATTTGTATCTTGAAATCCATCAAAATAAAAAGTTTCATCTTGTCTTAATTTTACTTTTATAGTTATTTTAACTTCATTTCCACATACATAATTTTCATCATAAACTAAAACATTTTGTCCCATTACTTTAGTTTGCATACTTGCTGAGCCACCAGTTGCATTAACATCTACAATTTCAAAATAATCCTGCACTGTATCTGCAATAGTACAATTTGTAACTTGTACACCTGTTGCTTCAAAATCTTGGCTATAACTGTAATCTGCTAAATATTTTTTATCTTCTACTGGTAATTCTAATAAATCCTCACTATTATCTGCTTGCCATTTATTTAAGCTTTCCTCACTATATACTAAATCTGCTTCCCCATAATTTTCTGGGTTTAATATTCCTATTAAAACATTTAATCTACTAGCCTCATACTTTTGGAAAGGATATCTTACTCCTATACATTGTTTACCTTCTTGTCGTGAATATTGTGACATAGAAAAATATCTATTTGCAAAGTTCTCTTTTATAAAGTTAAAATATTTTTCTGTTCCATATTCTGCTCCCCAATCTGAACTTGCGGTTGTTCCACCAGTATTTCCTAAATACAATGAGTCAAAAGAAGTATATATCGCTGTTGGATTATTTATCAAATTACTTACATTAATATATTCATCTCCTGCATTTCCAAATAAATATTCTTGAATCGCATATGGAATACTATATGATAAATGAGGATATGTCATTCCCGAATTTTTTGCTTCTGAAACATATAGCCTTATCTCATCTTCTGTAGCATCTTTTGTAAATGTTTTACTATCCAAAATTCCTTCTGCATAGCAGTTATTAATTGCTATAAAGTCCACTTTATCATAATACTTTATTAATGTTTGTATGTTTCTTACTAATATATCCTCTGTTAATCCATGTGCATAACACATTGTCGCAACATATAAAGCACTTGTTTCTTCTAATTCTTGATATTGTACTCCTTGTATAGTAATTAAACCTTCTCCTTTTTGTTTATCAGTCCATTCCGCACTCTTTATTAAATAACTTCCATCATCTGCTGTGCTCTTTTGATAATTTTTTTGATATGCATCATTTAAGTCTGCATCAGTTAAATCAGATGTTTTCTTATACTCATCGCTATATGTTGTAGTTTGGTATTCTTGCGAACCTGATAATTGATAGTTGTCACTTTGTTTATTGTAATTAAGCAAAATGAAGCTTACTATAAAGGTCACTAAAAGTATAGCTATTACTATTGGAATAACTATTTTTAGTGAAATATTTATTTTAGATTCTTTCTCTTTTTTTAAAGAGTTTCTCTTTACATTATTAAGACATTCAGTGATTATTTTTTTATTCTTTTTCTCTTCCATCTTTTCATATTCACCTACTTTTTCCATATTACCTTTCATTATATAATTGTACTTATTTTTTAAATATAAGTAAATAGAGCATTGCTTCCACTATGTGGTACACTGCTCTATCAATTTACGGATACCATTTTAGGACATTTTATATTATTTTTTTATTACATCATACATTTTACTTGTTTTTTTGACTTACTGTTTCCAAACTCAAGGATGCTATTATTCTCTCTATTTAAAATCTCCCTTTGAGCTTTATTCTAATTAATTCTGTATATGCTTTTGCTTCTATTTTATTATTATACTTATTAGTCTCTTACTTTTTATATATCTTCTATTCTAATCATAGATTCTGTTATATCCAGCACCAAGGCAATATCATATATTTGTAATATTTTATTTAGCTGTTATTTCCGTATATCTCGCAATTCTATTGCTTAATTAATTTAAAGACTATCTCATTTTTACCACCCAAAACACAAAAACAGGTGGAAAACTATTTTCTTTATTAATAGTTTTCCACCTGTTCAACTAAAAATATTTTACTTAAAACACAAATCGGGATTTATAGGAACGTCCCCAAAATCCCGATTTGTTATATCTATGCTTGTTCTACATCAGCGAAGATTTTATCAAATTCATCTCCGTCAATTTTTTCTTTTTCTAATAATACTTTAGCAACTGCATGTAATTTATCAACATGTTCACTTAAAATATTAATAGCTTTTTCATATCCTGCATCAACAATCTTTTTAACTTCTTCGTCTATGATTGCTGCTGTTTCCTCAGAATATTCTTTAGCATGTGCTAAATCTCTTCCTAGGAATACTTCTTCTTGGTCTGCGCCAAAAGTAATTGTTCCTAATCTTTCGCTCATACCATATTTTGTTACCATTGCTCTAGAAATTGCTGTTGCTCTTTCTATATCATTGCTTGCACCTGTAGAGATATCATCTAAAATCAATTTTTCAGCAACTCTTCCACCTAATAATGAAACAATGCTCTCTTCCATTTCTGTTTTTGATCTAAATGATTTATCTTCTGCTGGTCTATACATTGTATAACCACCAGCCATTCCTCTTGGTACTATAGATATTTGATGAACTTTATCTTGAGTTGGTAAATATCTACTTACTACTGCGTGACCAGCTTCGTGGTAAGCAACTAATTTGTTTTCTTTTTCGCTTCTTACTCTTGTTTTCTTTTCTGGTCCCATTGTAACTTTTACCATTGCATCTTCAATTTCTTTCATTCCGATACAATCTAAATTTCTTCTAGCTGCAAGTAATGCTGCTTCATTTAAGATATTCTCTAAGTCTGCACCTGCAAAACCTGAAGTATTTTTAGCTACTGTTTTTAAATCTACATCTTCTGCTAATTTTTTCTTTCTAGCATGAACTTCTAATATTTGCTCTCTAGCTTTTACATCTGGAGCAGATACAACTATTTGTCTATCAAATCTTCCTGGTCTTAATAAAGCTTTATCTAGTACATCTGATCTATTTGTTGCAGCAAGTACTATAACTCCTTCATTTGTTCCAAAACCGTCCATCTCAACTAAAAGTTGATTTAATGTTTGTTCTCTTTCATCATGTCCTCCACCAAGGCCTGCACCTCTTTGGCGACCTACTGCATCAATTTCATCTATAAATATAATAGATGGAGCATTCTTTTTAGCTTGTTCGAATAAATCTCTAACTCTTGATGCACCAACACCAACAAACATTTCTACGAATTCTGAACCACTTATACTAAAGAATGGTACTCCTGCTTCGCCAGCAACCGCTTTTGCAAGTAATGTTTTACCAGTACCTGGTTGACCAACTAATAAAACACCCTTTGGTATTCTTGCTCCCATATCTGTAAATTTCTTTGGAGTTTTTAAGAATTCAACTATTTCTTCTAATTCTTCTTTTTCTTCATCAACACCAGCTACATCATTAAATGTAACTTTTGTTTTTTCTGCACCATTTGTCATTCTAGCTCTACTCTTACCAAATGACATTGTTTTATTTCCACCTTGGTTTCCTGGATTAATTAATAATAATCCAAATAATAAAACAATTACTATTATTCCAAATGGTATTATTAGGTAAAGACCTTTCATAAATACTGATTCTGGTCTTTCTGTTAAAGTATAGCTATTTGTTTTTAATATTTCTTGTGCATATGTCATAAAACTATTAATATCTGGAATATTTACTTCTTTTGGAACAGAATCACCTTCTAATTCGACTAAGGCTTTTTCACCACCATCTTGAATTTCGATGCTTGTAACTGTTCCTTTTTCCATATCAGCTAATAGTTCCGAATATGCAAGTTTGTTACTTGAGTTATCCATTATTGACGAAATTAATACTATAAATATAATTAAAAATATTAACCATACCGCCAATGATTTAATCCCGTTCTTCACTTTATTTTCCTCCTATCTGCTTTTTCTTCATCTTTAATTGTTTTCTTTAATCTAAGTTTAAACAAAGTTTAATCGCTATAAGCATATATACCATATAAATCAATTGATTTCAACCTATTTTTTGTGTCTTTTGTGTGTCAGCTTATTATGCCTTACGGATATTAATATGTATGTGATATAATAATTTTTCCTTTATTTACAAAAACTTTTACATTCTTATTTGGCGTTAAATATTTATTACCTATATTGCGCTCACATAATTTTATAATATCTTCTATATGAATTCTTTCGATGTTTTTGCTTGTTCCAAATATCCTACTAATTGAAAGCAATAATATTCTCTTTTTAATTATAGTATCTTGCTTATTAAACTCTTTTAAATCTAAAATCACTTTTTCCTTAGTTTCTTCTATTTTTATTTGACTATATATATTATTTACAATTTTTTCTAAATAATTCTGTTCTTCTGTTACTATTTCTGATAAATTATTAATTCCCTTTATTATATTAGGATTAAACTCCTTTTTTATAAATGGTATTAAAATATTTCTAACTTTATTTCTGGTATATGTATTATCATTATTACTTTCATCAAATTTTGGTTCTAGTTTATTTATATTACAGTATTCCTCTATATCTTTTCTTTCTGTCTCTATTAAAGGTCTTATATATTTATTGTCTCTTTTGGGCTCTATTCCTTTTAGCCCTAGACTTCCAGCTCCTCTAATTATATTCATTAAAACTGTTTCTACTTTATCATTCATATTATGTGCTATTGCTATTTTGTTAAAACCTGTTTCTTTTAAAACCTCATCAAAAAAAGCATATCTTACTTTTCTACCTTCTTCTTCAAGCCCTATTTTTTCTTGTTTCGCAAGCTTAGTTACATCTTCATACTTTATATATATCTTTATATTATATTTCTCACAGTATTTTTTTATGTATTCAGTTTCTTCGCCAGCTTCTTTACGTATTCCATGGTTTACATGTGCCACAGCAATTTCTATTTTTAGTTTTTCTTTTAGTTTATTTAAAATATCTAATAAACACATAGAATCTGGGCCTCCAGATACTGCAATAAGTACCTTATCGCCAGATTCTATTAATTTATACTTTTTAATGGTTTTTAAAATTTTATCTTCCATTTTACCGTCCTTTATTCGCTTACTCTATAGCCATTATATTTTTCAATGAATAGTTTTGGTTTAGCATATTTTTCTTATTCTCTATATCTTTCCATATTAGCAAATTTTGTGTAATTTCCAAGCCATACTAGTTTTACTGTTCCTGTTGAACCAGCTCTGTGTTTTGCTACTATAACTTCGGCAAGTCCCTTATCTTCGCTATCTTCATTATAGTAATCATCTCTGTATAAGAACATTACTATGTCGGCATCTTGCTCTATTGCTCCAGATTCACGAAGGTCAGAAAGCATAGGTCTATGGTCTGGTCTTTGTTCTGGTGCTCTTGATAGCTGTGATAGTGCTATTACTGGTACATTTATTTCTTTTGCCAATATTTTTAAAGATCTACTTATTTCTGAGATTTCTTGTTCCCTGCTTCCTTGTGCTCTTTTTGAAGAACCTTGTACAAGTTGCAAATAGTCTATTACTACTAATCCAATATTTTTTTCTAATTTAAGTTTTCTACATTTTGCTCTTATTTCGTTTATAGAAATACCAGGTGTATCGTCTATATAAATAGGTGCTTCTGATAAATCCCCCATAGTATCTGCAAGTTTTATCCAATCATCATCATCTATCTTTCCTGTTCTTACTTTATTACTATCTACCATCGCTTCACTACACAAAATTCTGTTAACCATTTGCTCTTTTGACATCTCGAGACTAAATAGTACTGCCGGTACTTTTGCTTTTAGTGCTGCGTTTGTAGCAATATTTAGCGCAAATGCAGATTTACCCATAGCTGGTCTTGCTGCGATAAGGATTAAATCCGAATTATGAAGACCTGCTGTTTTATAGTCTAAATCTATAAACCCTGTAGGTACACCAGTTATATGTTGTTTTTGATTATATAATTGTTCTAATTCTGTAAATGCATCAATTAGTACATCTTTTATTGGGCTATAACTTTTTTGGTCTTTATCTTGCATAATGTTGAAAATTTTCTTTTCGGCACTATTCATAATGTCATCTATATTTTCGGTTGGATCATATCCTTGTTCTATAATTTCATTTGCTGCTTTTATTAATCTTCTTAGTTCTGATTTTTCTTTTACAATACTTATATATTTTTCTACATTTGCTGTTGTAGGTACTTTTTCTGGTAATCCTACAATATATTCCAACCCACCTATTTTATCGAACATGCCCATGGATGTTAATTCTGCTTTTAGTGTTATTATATCTATTGGTTCTGACCTATTATATAAATTTAGTATTGCTTCATATATTGTTTTATTATCTTCCCTATAGAAATCTTCTTCTTTAAGAACTTCTATAGCTGATATTACAGCATCCCTATCTGTTAACATACTACCTATAACAGCTTGTTCTGCCTCTACATCATTTGGTGGAATTTTTCCTAGCTCCATTTTATGCCTCCTAGTTACTTTTGCTAATTTATATTACTATTCTGGAATTACGTCTATTTTTATTTCGCCCATAACCCCTTCATATAGTTTTACATTAACTTTTGTAACACCAAGAGTTTTTATACTTTCTTTTAAGTCAATTTTCTTTTTGTCTATATTTATTTTGTATTCTTTATTTAGTACATCTGCTATATCTTTAGCTGTTACGCCACCAAATACTTTACCATTTTCTCCTGTTTTTATTTTTAGTTTTGGACAAATTGTTTTTAATTTTTCGGCAATTTGCTTTGCTTCGTCTTTTTCTACTGCTTTTTTATGGCTTGCAGAATCTTGCTTACCTTTTAATTTGGCCATATTTTCTGCATTTGCTTCTACCGCTAATTTTTTAGGAAATAGAAAATTTCTTGCATATCCATCACTTGCATTTATTACCTCGTCTTTTTTTCCTACACCTTTTATATTGTCTAATAAAATTACTTTCATTTTCTATTCCTCCTCTATTAAATTTTCCATCGCATTGTTAATTGCTTTTGGCTTTTTACATTTTACACTATTTGCCAGTTTTTTTCAAGCTTAAAAATGAACCTATTTAGGCAAAATAGGTTCATTTTCTACTTAATTATTTTATTTTTATATTGCATATTTCTTTATAATGAATATTCCTGCTGTTAATACTGCTACAGCAAGTGTTGCTACGCCAATATAAAGTACTGTATCTCCTAACGCTACTGTAAGTATTACTGGTGCATCATCTATATCATCTTCTCCATCTTTAAAGTTATCTGGAGTTGAATCTATATCTGGTAAATCATATTCATTATCATCTTGGCTTATTTCTGCTATATTTGTTTTTAAGCCCATATTATCTTGTCCATTTATCCATGTTAAGATAAGTGATACTGTTGCACTTTCTCCTGGTTGTAATAATGTATTTTCTAATAATTTTGTTGCAACTCTTTCTCTTCCATCTAGAGCTTCCCTTGTATACCAATCTGGGTTATCTTCTTGTACAAATCTTAATCCTTCTGGTATATAATCTGTTATTTCTGTCGCATATCCTGCAACTTCACCTTCGTTTGTTATTTTTATTTGGAATTCAAACTTTACTGTTACATTGTTTATATCTTGTCTTCCTAAATCTACTTTTGCTGGTGGCTCTGGATCTTCGTCACCAGTATGACCTGTTTCTGTTACAGTTTGTGAACCATCTTCGTTTGTAACGATTGCTTTACTTACCCATTTCTTTAATGCTAAATCAAATATCTTTGGTTCGTTTGCTACTGTTATTGTAACAACACCATCTTGTATTTGAACTGCATTTTCATCATATCCTTCTAATTCTGCATCTGTTGCTGTATAGCTACCATTTAATAAGTCTTTTGTTACATTTAATACTAATGGTTCTTCTAATAATATTTTATATGGTTCTGGAGCTTTTGTTTCTTTAATTGTAATCGTGTCTACCCCAGGGTTAGTTATTTCGATATCTGCTATGTTGATTTCTCCGTTTTCATCTGTTGTATAGTTCTGAGTTCCTGTAGGCGTTGTAATTTCGAATTCTACACCTTGTAATTTTTTAGTTGCATCATTTGAATCTACTTTTACTACTTTAAAACTATATTTTCCACTTACTGTAAAGAATACTTCGTTATTATCTGAAAACTCTTGTGGTGTTCTTTCTATTACTACTATTGGTTGAACAGTATTATTTGTAGAACTTGTCCAATATGTAGCAGTTGTTGTTGTATATGTTCCATTCATACTAAATCTAACACCATCTATAGTGTCTGCAACTACTGTATCTGCTGAAATTTTTAAGTAGAATGTTTGTCCTACTAAATCTGTAATAGTTTTATCTGTTATATCTGCTTTATTTGAATCTAATAATGTATATTTTCCTGTTAAATCGTTTCCGTTTCTATCTGTTACTTTTACATTTAATGTATATGGAGTGTCATTATTCTTATCTATTTTATATGGTCCTATAATATAATTATCACCTTCTACTGTAACAGCTGGTGTTGTTTTATCTAAACTTAATGGTGCTTCGTTTGCGTTTGAAGCTTCTGTTGCTGATTTAGCATTTGTTACTAGATATTTAAATAGTTTTTCCATTTGGTCCCATCTATCTCTATTTTTATCTTCTACAGCCTTATAATCTTCTGCTCCACCATCACTTGCTTTTTTAGCTTCTAATACAACTTGTAAAGAAGGTTCTCCAGAAAAATCTGTATGATATACAGGATCCTCTTTATTTGTAAAATACCATATTGCTAATTGTTGTATTACATCTAAATCATCGTCTGTTAATTCTATATTTCCTGTTATACCTGCATTACCTAATAATGTTGCTTTATCTTGCGTAGCTGTTTCTGCAGATTGGATATATGCATGATTTAATAACCAGATGATTGAATTATAATCTTCTTCCGCAACTGGTAATGTTGGCATAGATGATTTATTTTTAAAATCGTATGATGTATCATACTCTTGTCTAAATACACCCGGACTTGATGTATAAAATCCTTGTTCTGCTTTTAAGCAGTATATTGCTTTATCATAGTCAATTGTTTGTCCGTTATATGTAACAATTTTCCATACATATTTGTCTGAAACTTTGTATGCATATTGTGCTCCATCTTCTCTAGCTTTTCTATATTCTTGCAACCCGAATTCCGTTGTTGTTGCTTTAACGCTAGTTGCAAAAAGACTTAAAGCCATAGCACATATTAAACAAAAAACAGCTAATATTGTTAATCTACTTTTTTTCATACTCCATATCCTTTCTATCTTTAGTTTCCCTAGTTTTTATTATACTAATTATAAATTTTATAGTCAACAAAATTCACATAATTATTTTGTCTTTTTTTATTTAGTTCCGTTAGTTTTTCTTATTTCTTCTCTCTTCTTAGACAATTCTTCCATTTTTTCTTTTAGTTCTTGCTGCTTGTCTAATGCTTCTCTTAACTCGCGTCTTTCTTTAGCGGCTTTAACTAATATGTCTTTTCTAAAATTTTCATACTCAATACTCTTATCTACTTCTCTTTTATATATTTTTAATTGGATAATTATAGCTATAAACTCAACAGCTACTATTCCTCCTAGGATTCCTAATATTAATCTTATGTTCATTTAGTACCTCTCTTTTTTTCATTTGATATTATTATAATTATTTTTAGTAAATGTATCAATATATTTCTATATTTTTGTATTGGTAAATTTATATTTACTACTGTTCCGTTAGGTTTTGCAATAATCTACTGTTCAAAAAATTTGAAGTTGTTATACATAGTTATGAAAAAACTGTACTACTGTAAATTTTATTTTTTATAATACTTTACATTTAGTACAGTTTTTGAAATATTAAATTTTTCTTTTAATTCTTCCAATTTTCTTTTTTTAGTTTCTCTAATTCTTCTTTATTTATATCTGTTATCTTTATTATAATCTCATCTTCATAATTTTCTTTAAGCATTTTTATTACAATTTGCCTCTTTTCCTGAAGTCGTCCCATTTCTTCTCCAAGCTTTTTACCTCTTATTTCTCCTCGTTTTTCTCCTCGCTTCTCTGCCTCTCTTTTCTCCCAATTTAGTTCTGACTTATGGTCACTTTCCCATTTATCTCTTAAAAATGCTAATCTTTGTACCTTCTCATCTCCTGTGAGATATTTGTATTCTACTTGTGCTTTTGCTATCTTTTCATTTTCTTTTACTGCCATTTCTATCTCCCCCTTCCTTTTATTATATATAAATTCTAACCATTGCCTTAATCTCTTATTTCCTTCTTCTTTGTTTTCTATTAGCTTTGGCAATTCTAAAAAGTGTAGCTCTAATTTATCTGTCATTACTTCATTTAATTCACTTTCTTTTAGCACTCCTTTTGAATGGATTTTTTTCCATTCAAATACATTAAACATTAGTATATTTATTCCTATTACTTTATTATTTTCTTCATATGCTTCTCCTCGTTTTAATCCTGTATGGTATAACCCTGCTATGTAAAATGTACTTCTTTCTATCATATTATGATAATTTTTTACCTGGATTTCTATGTCCACTGTTGTTTCTTTATTTATTGTTGCTTTTAAATCTATTATTCCCAATTTATCTTCTATATTCTCTTTTTCTATTTCTGCTCCTATTATTACTTCTATTTCTTCTATTTTTATTTCTAATATACTTTCTAGTAAATCTTTTAGTATATCCTCGTTCCCTTTTTTACCAAATACTCGCTTAAATATGTAATCTTCTGTTAGCTCGCGTACTTTCTTACTGTCCATTCTTCTCCTTCTATTTTACTAAATATTTAACTTCTGTTCAACCTTTTAGTAAAATTTAATTTATTCCTTAGGATATTACTTTTATCTTTTACTTTTAAATAGTCTCTTTTATCTTTTTATTTACTCATATTTTTTGGAATTACTTTAGACATTAAAATCTTTATTTTTAGATACTTAAATCTTTGATTCAAACTAATTAAATTTAATTATTGGGGGACTTTAATTTAATTTTTTGATTTTGTATCAGACTATACAAATTTTAGATAAAAACAATTTATTTTTGATATTGTAACTTAGTATTTTTTTAAATATTTATAGAATTTAATCCTCTTAGGTAATATCCTAGGGTACTTCTATTTAATCACCTTTTTTATATATTTTCAACTATTTTTCATCTTTCTTTTTCGACATTATTCTTAATATTATGAAAAAGTCAGCAAGCACATTTTACATACTTACTGACTTTTCTACACACACTTAATTTAATTATTTTTATTTGCCTCTTAAGTAATTTTATTAAAGTCGGTTTTTTTATTACTTAAGTTTTATGCTTCTAGGTACACACACTTTTACCTATTTAAGCATTTTTCTTTTTTAAGTTTTTTCTTAATACAAATAATATTATTCCTACTCCTATTATGCTTATGACTATCCATACTATTCCCATTTTTGTATTTTTAGTCTCTCCTTCGCTCGCATAATATTCGCTTAAATTATTTGCTTCTATTTTTTCGTTCTCACTTACCACCTCCTCTTTATTTGTATCTAATAACTCTTCTTCGTTATATATTTCGTATTCTCCTATCTCTTCATTATAGATACTTATATATTTGTTCTCTTTATAAGAGTTATTAGTTGCATTATTTTCGGTGGCTGTGCCAACGTTTTCTGTTTGTAAAGAATTACTAGTATTCTGTTTTTCTATTGCCTCTTCTACTGATGTCTTTTCTAATTGATTTTGTAATTCTTTACTTTCTTCATATTTATTTGATATTTCTGTTGATACCTTATCAGCTGAATTATCTCCAATTTCTGATATTCTTTCTTTTATATAATCGAATAATCCTACTCCATCTGAAGTATCAGACTCATTAGAAGATATTACTTCACCTGTTTGATAATTAAATTTTATTCTATCTCCATTTTTATATGTAACTTCTACTTCTTTTACATCAGAGTTTAAATTATTTCCTATACTCTCTATATCCGAATTTACAAAATTCTCTGGATATGCTATTGACTCTTTTAAGTCATATATCTTTCCATCTGAACCTAATACTGTTTCATATTCTTTTCCGTTGTAATTATCTATTATCATATTATTAGCAATTGATATTATCTCTTCGCCAGCAGATGTACTTGCAAGACTAACAGGTATTACATATAAATTATTATCCTTTACATACAATTTAGCATTTCTTGTAACTCTTTTCCCATCTGAAGACAATATTACCGAATATGAATCATATGTTTCTATCGTTTTATTCAAATACTCAAAAATTTGCTCTGGTTCTTCCATATTTTCTTTATTCTGTATACTATTAACATCTTCTACCTTGTGTTCAGCATCTTTTGGCAATTCAATTCCATCTTGTTCTGTTAAATATGATGAATTAATCGTTGGATACTTGTTATTAGCAAGTACATCAAATTTAAATTGATTAGAATTCCATTGCAATTTTGAATTATATGTAGTTTCCTGTTTCAAGTCATTTTCTACTAAATATTTATCCGCAGTTATAAACATATCATTTTCTTCATTTAAATTTTCTCCATTTATTGTTGAATATTTATAATAATATGTCTTTGCTAAATTTATATTCTCTTTAGGCATATTCCCTATTCCCATAGATGTTGTATTTTTATCACTACTAACTATATCTGATTGTACATAATTACTACGAAAATATGAATTTGCTTTATATAATGATTCTGGAATATAACCGAATATTCCACCAACATTATTCTTCCCTACTATATTGTTTATAGCATAGTTATATAATACATAATTAACATTATATGTATCTGTCATATTTGTATTATTGAAATTTCCAACAATACCTCCTACATTATCATTTCCTTTAATATCAGAATTATTATATGTATAATTCACTTGTTTAGTTCCTGAACTTAACGGACTAGGACTATTCCCAACAATACCTCCTACATTGTTATTTCCTTCTACCTTACAGTTGTATGCATATGAATATAAAATAAAAAAATTATTTTTTCCTAATAATGTTCCAACATTATTTCTTCCTTTTATATTACTATTCTCCACATATGAATATCTCAATTCTCTTCCAATACTACCAACCAATCCTCCTACATTATCTCCACTACTACTTATATTACTTCCATTAACACATAAATTATATGATGTTTCTACATTTATTTGCATTCCTAAAATGCCTCCAACATAATTCCCTATACCTTCAACATCACTGTTTAAAAATTTTGCATCATATATTAAAGATGAATAACCACTTATACCGCCAACAAAATTATTTCCTTTTACTGTGGTTTCTTGTACTTCTATATGTCTTTCGTATCCAGAATATCCTGAAACGCCACCCACATAATCATTTCCAGAAATATAGTTATTATCTAATTTAACATTATCTAACCATATCATAGAAGTTGATTTATATGGTACATAACCTACAATCCCACCTACATATTGTTGACTTCCTTGAACGTTCGAATTTGTTAAAGTTATGTTCATTAACATTGATTCTTGTTTATTTAAAATATTTCCAAAAATTCCTCCAATGTATCCATCGCTTCCTTTAATCGTAACATTATCTGCAACAATATTTTCCATATCAATTGCATATGTTTCTGCAATAAATCCAGATATATAATTTTTTCCAGTAATATTAACATTATTTAACTTTATTTCTGATGTATTTGAATTATCATTTTTAGTAATACAAGCAACATATTGTGCATAAGGTGCATTAATTGTGATATTTGTAAACGAAACTTTACTTATATCTCCAGTATTATTAACAATTATTCCTATATTTCTGTTTCCATCTATATTATTAATGCTAATATTTTCAAAATTTATATTTTTTAGTTCAGTCTTTACTGTATTAATAATTCCTGTTTGATTCCCGGTAAGAGATACATTCATATTCTTTAATGCATGATTATTTCCATCTAATCTGGCTATATTTACACCTATATTTATATTATCTTTTTTGTCAAAGTCTATATCTGACATTAATTTGTAGTTCTCGAATGTTTGCTTATCTATAGCCTGCCAATCTTCGAAAGTATATAATTCTTTATAAAACTGCTCATCCAATCTAATTTCAGTTTGTAAAGTTTCTTCTGTTCCATTATTCAGATATTGTATCTTTGATATCTTATAGCTATCATAATATTTTTTTGGTGTTGCAATAATATCTATGTATGTAATTCCGTTTTGTAATATATTTTTATCAATTTTACTATCCATATCATCTATTACTATATTTGTAATTTGATAATTATTTTCATTTTTAAGCTCTAATCTTAAGCTTAATGTGTTACTTCCTATTTTCTCTGAATTTATTTTTTGAACTTCGATGTTTCTGGTTTCTATAAAGCTTAAATCTTCTTGATTTGGCAATAAATTATTATTCGTATCTTTAACCTTTGGTAAAAACTTATTCTTTAAATCATCATAACTAAAATTATCACCCATATCTAATAAACTAAGATATGTATTTTTATTTGCTAAATCATCTTCATCTAAAAGTTGTGCTCCATCTGTTGATGTACTTGTATTTCCATTAATTAATTGTTTGTTATAGGCATAATTATTGGTATTATCTTTCTTATTTCCAAAAATTCTTCCCATATTTTCTGTGCTTACAGCATTATATAAATTTCCTAATGCTAAATTTTTTTCTACATAATAGTTATTCCCACTAGTATCAAATCCAACAATTCCACCTAAATACGAAGAACTTCCATCTATATTTACATCACTATAACAATTTTTTACTGTTCCAGATGTTTTTCCTACTATTCCTCCAATATTTTGTCCATTACTTTGTATATTTCCTTCAGAATAACAATATGTTATACTTCCACTACCAATTTCATTTCCTATAATTCCACCTACAGCTGTTTCTAAACAATTATTTACTTCTATTGTTATATTTTGTACATATGAATTATTTATTATCATATTATTTGTTTTTCCAGCTATTCCTCCAGCATATATTGTATTTAGCTTTCCATTTGCAATAATAGAACTATTTTTTACATAGCTATTTTTTATTATAGCTCCATTTACACCACTTCCGACAATTACGCCTATAGTTCCACTGTCTTTTGTTCTGGTTAGTTTTGCATTAGTTACATATAATCCATCTACTACCGATTTATTTTGCATATTCAATATAATACCTTGTTCTGTTGTAGTTGTATTATTCTCATTATTATAATTATCAATATATAAATTATGAATTTCTCCATATAAATTTGCTATTAAATATGATGAATCTTTAAGATTAATATTTCTTATTGTATGTCCATTTCCATTCAATTTTCCTCTATAATTCAAAAGTATAATTTCTGACGATTCGTTTTTAAAATCTAAATCTGTATCTAGCATATAGTTTTCATCTGGATAACTATTTATCTCTTTCCAGTCATCTATTGATTTTATTGACCTATATAAACTAATATCCAAAGTTCTTTCTCCATCAACATATGTTCTTGTGTATGGAAGCTCAAATGCTCCTTGGCTTGTTATACTTATCACATCATATGTTGATACATATATAGTAGGTGCATATAATTTAGCAAAGATCTCACTTTTTCCGTCTTTATATTCTTGTGATAAAATCTCACACTGTAAATTGGCTATTTTTATTTCTGTTATTGTTTCTGCTGATGGATTATTTACATTAAATTTAACAATTACATTATCTGAATTTTGCTCTAAAATGTCTGTTGATACTATATCTATTAAATCCTTATCTTCTACTTCTGGTAATTTGATATATTCTTGTGCAGGCATGCAATCTGGCATATTTAAATGAGGATAATATCCTTGTTTAACAAATTCGTCTACATTAAATGCATTTTCGCTATTTAATACTTTATTTTGAAAGTCTATATCCCATAAAGCTAATTTAGTTGTATTTCTATCAGAGCTGTTTGAAAATGTTTTATCTGAAAAATAGTATGAATTTTCTACTATGCCACTATTATTTGTAATATTTGGACCGGCATCTTGTTTTATAATTCCATCAGAAATATTTACACTATATACATTTTTAACTGTTGAATAACTACTATTATTGTATGCTGTAATATTGCCTATTGATTTTTTACTTGTAGACTCTGACTCAATTGTAATCAAACTATATATGTTTTGTATTTTGCCATTACTAACACCATTTGTAGCAACTATTCCTCCAAATTGACCATCATTACCTGCACTTTTATACTCTTTTATATTTTCTCCATATACATATCCATTTTTTATTACTCCGTTTTCTCCATTATACATAAACGTTGTTGCAGTATAATTTACTGAATAGATTGGCTGTTTTAGATTTATTACAAAGTTTTCTAATGTTCCAAAATTTTTTTGCCCAATTAACGCATAATTTACATTATTTGTACTAGTAGTTTCCTCAACATTAATTATTATATTCTTTATTGTTCCATAATTACTATCTAGTAAGCCAAACTTCCATGAAAATGCAGATGAACTTGGATAAAAAAGATTTAAGACTATGTTCTCTATTAATGCATTATTTCCTGTTATTTTAAATATAACTGTTACCCCATTCATAACATTTTTATTAATTTTATGTCCATCAAAATTTATATGTCCTTCAAATCTAATATTGCCACTTGTAGATTTGTTATCTTGTAATTTAATTTCATTCGTTACTATGTAATTACCATCTGGTTGTATATTATAAAATTCATCTGCTGTATTTATACCTTTTAATTCTTCATCATTACTATTTATTTCTTGTGTATCTAATATATATTCCCTATCATAAATTTTTATTAATAATTCTAATTTATAATTGGTATTATTTTCTAGATATAAGTCTAAATTATTTAATGTAATTCCATTTTCATTATTTAAAGTATTATCAAATTCTTCTTCCTTAAACAGCTCATCATTTTTATATGTCCTTATGTAATATTTATCTGTTACTAATTCTTTTTGTTTATTCTCTATTTGAATATTAATTTTAGCATTTTGGTTATACTTAAATTCCTCATACTCTGTTTTAGTATCTCCTAATTCAATTTGTAAGTCTTTTATTAATAAATATGCATCATTTTCAGCTGAATCAACGCAAAAGCCTAAATATCCAGTATTATCTACCTTTATAGTATATGTTAATTCTGTCCAATCTTCATAATTTAAATTATTTGTTATATTTAAATTCGTAGACTGCTTTGATTGCGCAAAATATACTGCTTTTATAGCTCCTTCTAATTTTGCCTTAAATGAAATTGTAACAGTCTGTCCTATATAATTTTCTAAATTATATGTATAATATTGAGTTGTATTGTTTTTTCCTCCATACAATTTTAATATATTTTCGTCTTCTATATATTCTTTTCCATAATATGCTTCTGTAGAAAATAATACGCTATGCCAATTATTTTTTGATTTAACGTCTACTAAATTTTTTCCCGTTCCTTGTCTTTCCATGCTAATTAACTTTAAATCCCCTAAAATATTTGGCTCTGTTACTATATCTATCTCTTTTATTAGATAATTTACTTTATATGTTTCATCTGTACTTCCTTCGTTATATTGGTCTGCATAAAAACTTAATTTGTATGTTTGATTTTCCTCTAATTTTTCATATGTTTTTCTTATATATTCTTCATTTGTTGTTAACTCTTGTAAGTCTATTAGATCATTGCTACTATTTCTTAGTTCCATTCTTACTTTATTGTTTAATACTGCATTATCTATATCTTCTATTCTTACATCAAAGTCTATTAAGTTTCCTGTTACAAATTGATTTTTTATTTCTACTTTTGCTGGTATTTTTAATGTTGTGAATTCCTTATAATTATATGTTATTGGTATTTCCTCTTGTGTATTTCCTAATTCTATATTTCCTGTTATTTCTATTGTATATGTTGTATTTGATTTTAAGTTTTCATATTTTATTTCTTTTATTCCTGCTTGTTGTAAATTTGTTATTTCTTCTCCTGTTAATACATCTGTGTAGACTATTGTTCCTTCCTTTGTTTTTTGATCACTATTGCTAGTATCATAATCTTCAGGTTGTTCTACAATGTTTATTGTAAGTTCATTTAATATTTGTATTAGTCTTTTATCTGTTCTATCTTCATTTATTTTGTAACTTATCGTACTTGTTGTACTTGTTAATTCTTTATTCTCTACTGTTAGTTCTAGTGATCCTAATGTTGATATTGGTTGTGTTGCAAATACTAGATTTCCTATTTCTACTTGTTCTTGTTTTCCTCTATTATCATTTAAATCATAGTCTACATAGATACTTATTTTATAGTATTGGTTTTGATCTAAATCTTCTAATAATAGTTCACTTTCATTTTCTGATAATCTATTTTCTTGTACTACTTCTCCATTTGGTCTTGTAACTACATATTTGTAATTTTCTAACTCTACATTATCTCTGTTTGTTAATTTTAAACCTAATGTTACATTTACTATATCTTGTTCTTTTAAGCTTACTCTTACTGTTGGTGCCTCTTTTGATGTTCTTGTCTCTCCTTCGTTATTGTTTACTTTTAGTTCTACTCCATTATTGTCATAGAATTTTATCACATAGTTTATCTTTGAGTCTGACTTTAATCCCTCTGAACTTTCTATTGTTATTTCTTTTCCTTGTAATAACTCATTTACTTGTCCATTCTTTAATACAGTTCTTATCTCTCCTGTTTCTATTTCTACTTGATTTACTCCTTTTAGTACTTCAGCATTTAAGTCTGATGTTATTTTTACTTTTGTTATTTGGATTTTATTGCTAAATATTTCTCCATTTTCTTTTGTTATTTCTATACTTCCTAATTCTTCATATCCTTTTGTTGTAAATCTTCCTTCATAAAATGTATTTTCTACTTTTTGATTGTTCTCATTTAAATAGATATATTTTCCTATTACTTCATATTCTGTATCTGGTATTAATCCTGTTATTTGGATTTCTCCTGAATTACTAAATGTTCTTCTTAAATATATTTTTCCATCTTTATATATTTCAAATGTAGGTGCTTCTATTATCCTTCCTGATGGGTCTTTTATATGTAATGTACTTTTTGCTGTATATACTTCTGCAGTAAAATTATCTACTGTTACTTCTGGTTTAATATATCCATTTTGATCTTCACTAGTATATTCGTCTGTTTCCTCGTTTTGCTTTTCATCATTATTTGTATTATTTTCACTTGCTGTATTTTCTTGAATAATATCTGTTTGTGCACCTTCTATATCAACTGTACTGTTAGACTCATCTTGTAATATTCCTAACCTTGTTAATAACTCTTTATATGTATAATTATTCTCCAACATTTGTACATTTGAATTATTATCTATATCATTTATTTGATTAAATATTAATACGTTATTATTTATTGCATAATATCTTATCTCATTCTCATTAAACGCTATTATACTATTTATTGGGATTGTATACTCATTTGCTGTTGTTTTTATTTTTATTTCATATAAATTGATGTATATATTGTCTGTTGTTTTTACAAATATATACTCTTTTGCATCCGCTCTTTCTAAATTATTTCCATCATATATTTTTCCTTCACTTATGCTTAAGTTTGGATAACCTGATATTTCTTCGAAATTTTTACTTATTAATGTGCTTCCTTCTGATAAGTTATATAAACTACTATTTCCATTTATATATATTGGATAATTTAAATTTATTTCTGTCTTTTCTTTGCTTCCTACAAAGTAGTCATTTAATTTCTTAAATATTGTTCCTTGCTCTTCTATCTTTGTAAGTTCTATATTTTTATTAGCATTTGTATTGTCTGTCTCACCTGAGTCTAATAAATTTTCAGTTATTTCTTTTCCGCTTATCGCATATCCCTCATATTTAAAATTCATTATTGGACTATATTTTAAAAAGATAAAATATAGTAATGCTATTACTAAAATTATTGCTATTAATCCTATTACTAAAAATACTGGATTTTTTATTATCTTAGAATTACGTATTTTATTTGTTACTTTCTTAAATGCTTTCATTATTCTACACCTCCTATTTCTGCTAAATTACTTATTGACATTATTAAGGTGTAAAATTCTCGCATTAAATTAAATTTTCTACAACGCAAAAAACAGGCTATTTTTAGCACCTTATTTTTTCCTTCATATAGTGCTACAAACAACCTGTTTACAACCCAATATAGAGTAGCCTTATTTGCTACTCTTCTTATTTTCTTAAACGTACTTGTGTGTGTGTGTGTGTGTGTACAGCGCCAAGGCTTACACGGTTTGTTATTTTTTGCAT
>OGQX01001490.1_pt1 | contig 21014 bp, 20 predicted proteins | sample 1553291 | NCBI WGS metagenome assembly OGQX01 (sample SAMEA2580030, study PRJEB22360) | human gut metagenome | biome: human gut; feature: human-associated habitat; material: faeces | place: Denmark | collected 2008/2010
GAAGCCAAATGAAAGCATTTCTTTATATCCGCGTTGCCTGTGCGGATCAGCTTGCGGCAGCAGACCAGCGGGAAGAGCTGGAACGCTATGCGAAGGACAAAGGCTATGAGGTGGCTGCTGCTGTGGCGGCAGACGGCATCTCCGGCGTCCATACGGAAGGTATCATGAACTTCCTGCTGAACGAAGCCAAGCGTCAGGACATCGGTACGATCCTCACCCGCGACACCTCGCGAATCAGCCGGGACACTTCCTCTTTCATGAGGTTTGAGCGAAAGTTCCGGGAGAACGGCATCCGGTTCGAGTATCTGTCCAAGCCTGACAACGAGCTTCCGGTCACTCCGATGTTGGAGGCATTTGCGGCGGCGTATAAGAAGCGTCGCACAAAGAACGGCACAAGAGCATAGAGAAAACGCAAGCCGTTCACGGGTGGTTGTCCACCTATGAACGGCTTGTAAATTCTCAAAATTTTTTTAGTCCCTACTTGACACAAGAAGACCTGAGCCGTCTCGGAAGGGATTATCTGAAGGTGGGATACTACACAGAGATAGCATTCCCGGAGGAGGATGTGCGGTTCATTGCCATAAACAACGGCGTGGACAGCGCAAGCCAGACCGAGAGCGATTTCACCCCGTTCCTCAACATCATGAACGAGTTCTACGCCAAGGATACGAGCAAGAAAATCCGTGCCGTATTCAAGGCAAAGGGCCAGGCTGGAAAGCCGCTCTGCACGAATCCGCCTTACGGCTATCTGAAAGACCCTGAGGACAATATGCACTGGATCGTGGACGAGGAGGCCGCAAAGGTGGTGCAGACGATTTTCGATTTATGCATGAAGGGCTATGGCCCCTCACAGATCGCACAGGAGTTGCACGAGCGGCAGATACCCGTTCCTACGGCGCACTTGCAATCCATCGGTGTGAAAACGCCCGGAAAGGTGCCGGATGACATCTATGCGTGGTCTCCTCGGTCCGCAGCGGATATCCTCGATAAGCAGGAGAATCTGGGCCACACGGTGAACTTCAAGACCCATAAAAAGTCCTTCAAAATCAAGAAGAAGTTCAACAACGATCCTTCTGAATGGGCTGTGTTCGAGAACACCCACGAGGCCATTATCGAGCAAGGCGTCTTCGATGCCGTAAAACGCATACGGGACGGACGCAGACGGGTGGACCGCCTCGGTGCCATGCCGATGCTCTCCGGAATGCTGTTCTGTGCCGATTGCGGAGCGAAACTGTATCAGGTCAGGGGCAAAGACCGGCCACACGAAAAAGAGTACTTCGTATGCGCCAGCTACCGAAAGGTCAAAGGCGGATGCAGTTCCCATCAGATCCGGAATGTGGTGATTGAGCAGCTTCTCCTCGATGACCTACAGCGAGTCACGAATTATGCCCGGAACCACGAGGCGGAGTTCATACAGCTGGTTACCAAGAGTTCTGAAAAGGCTCTCGAAAAGGAGATCAGGGACAGCCGCCGTGAGTATGACGAGGCCAAGGCTCGGATTACCAAACTAGATACCCTGATTCAGCGAATTTACGAAGACAACGTGTAAGGCAAGATCAGCGATGAGCGGTTTGCGAAAATGTCGGCTACATACGAGGCGGAGCAAGCTCAACTGACCGAACGGGCCGCCGAGCTGGAAAAGCTTCTGTCCGATGCACGGCAGAAAGCCATCAACGCAGATTATTTCCTTTCGCTGGTACGCAAGTACACGGACATTCAGGAACTGGACGCACAGATCATCCGGGAATTCGTGGAGAAAATTCTGGTCTTCAAAACCGAAAAGGTCGATGGCCGGAGGGTACAGAGAATCCGTATTATCTACAATTGCATCGGGGCAATAGACATCCCCGAACAGGACGAAAAAACGGCATAGCCGCATTTCACGACTATGCCGATTCTTTCAGGGAAAATCAAATCCCTAATGTAGGACCCATTCTGCACTCCCCTTGTTTTAGTCGCCTATTCCCAATATCGCAGTTCCGTGTTTTACGCACCTTCGTTAGCATTCTTATACTGACAGTTTAACCTTTAGACAGCTTGTTAGCGAAAGATCATTTGGTACCGACCGCCACCTGCAATTTCTTTCAAAAGGCATCTACAAAATCATCCCGAAGTGCTTCAGTGCCTCCGTAATTGCCTTTTCCTTCTCCGGTGGGCATTGTGGCTGCTTGGCATCCTCAGATTTCGGTTTATTGTAGTTCTCGCGCTCGATAATGCCGTACTTCTGCTTCACCTGTGCGATATAGAGATGGCTGACCTTCAAGCCATTATGTTCCAGAACATACGCTTTGATTTCCTCATAGGTTGCCTTTTTCTCCGCAGCGGTCAAATCCAACTCGTCCATCTTCACTTCGATCTCGATATGTTCCTTGCTTTGAAGTTTGGACAATAAACATATCGTCTCCACATGCCTTGGGACAATAGCGTGAATAAAAATGGCATTATCTACGCTGACCACACGACCCTCGACGTCAGGAATATGCCGTTGACCAGTTGAATCAGAGCACGCGGATCGATTATATTGCCTCGACAAACCGGGGATTTGCCATTCTGCCGTAAAAACATATTCTATAGGCTTGATGTCAAAAGTTTGCCTTAATATAATTTTTCAGAATAGTAATCCTATCCTCGGTATCAATTCCATCTTCGTTTTGCGGAACAATGATTGTCTCCACCACGGAATCATCTTCGTTCCTACGTCTTTGATAAGAAGAGTTGTTACAAATGATATGCTCGTCTCCGTAAATCAGCCTCTGCCCCATGTCATCTTTTGAGAGATGAGAACCATCAGCAACCTTCAAATACGGATAATATGAGTTTTGAGAAAGCTGTGTTCTCGTTTGCATTACCAGGAACATATACGGATTCTCAGCAGCGGCGTTGTTGTGCATTTTTCCGAAAGACCCTGGGCGATACTCGCGGTACTTGATGTAATAGTATCTAAAGGGAAAAACATTGTTATTCTCGCATTCCTGCAGAAAATCATCAGATATTTTTTTGAGGATTTCATTCGAGAATTCTTCATTTGTAGCCAGTAATGAAATCAAAATCTTCTTTGTATTTTCAAAACCGGAATTGGCGCTCCTGTGGAATAATGCGGTCCAAGCGACTTGATATGTGGAGCCATACTGATAGCGCCACTTGTTTCTCTCCACTTGACCATAATCCCCAATAGCCATAAGTGCGCAGTCAATTCGGTCCAAGCTACACTTAAACAGAGATTCAAATCTGCTTGTGTACGTAAGGTTCTCTAAGCCTATGATGCCAATTTGCCCGTTGAGCAGGAAATGATCCTCCAACTCAAATAGGATATCTTCCATAGTGGGATTGGTTTCAAGGAATGATATTTTTTCTTTTTCTTCCGTAAGCTGACTGACATTGAAGTTGTTTTCGATAGACTCATCAATGCCCCCAGTTAGAATGATTGCATCTGCTTCAGCTAAAATAGCGGGCATTCTGTTCCTATCAGTTCTGTCTGATACCTCATCTTCGGAATTCCGGATAAGGTTATTAACAATGCGGATCCTTCTTCTAAAGTCATCTTCGGTTACTTTATCAACATTCTGTAGGTAAGTAGTAATTGCATATAGAAGCACAATTCTGTTTAACGGGAACTGCCTGATACGGCCAGTCTTATCAGAATATGCGTGTAAGCAGTCCTCAAAAATATTCAGACTGAATCTGGACTCTACAAGTATTTTACCTTGCTCGTGCTTGTTCGACATGAAGGATTTCAGAAAATCTGTCGGTGAAGCATACCCGGGGATTTTACACCAACAGTCCATGAAACGCTCTAAGGTTTCAATGTTCTTTATTGCATCAGGACACTTTGACGAGAAATACCGCTGAAGAAGGTCGAATTCATCATTGCTTCTTCCAAGCGGTGACTCGTTCTGGCGATAACAGATTACATCACAGATAAATTTGAAATATCGCAAGAACTCGTCATCTATAATATTATCTTCCGAAGAGTTGTTGCCGCTGTCACGGTATTCCCAAAGAAGATCAGTCCAATCCCGGTCAATTTTGCCTATGATGCGGGTTGCAAGACTGTCATCCAAGCTACGAATCTGGCGTTCGAGTTCCGCTTTGAAATGCTCAAACAGAGTTAATGGCTTGCCTCGTGAATTCATCTTAATATACAATTCATCGGTCAGACCCATATCCTTTATCGGAAGAAAATAGAATGTTATACACTTTTCTTTGAGCCTTTCCCAGAGGTTAGGAACACCCTTGAACTTGTTATCAATCGCATCAAGCATTACAAGCATGGAGCTGATTGTCGGATCGTTCTCCCAATCGAGCGGAAACCATGCTTGATTAATGATTTCCTTAGAAATCGTTGTTTTGAAATTTGGCTTGTAATCCACAAGATCAATGCAGAAATATCTGGCGCTGTATCTTGTCTCATAACTGAACCTTTTCAAAAAACTATACTCTGCCTCCGAAACACTTCCTTTCTGGGCAGCATACCAGTGCAGCAAAAACAGGGTTGTAAGTCTCTGCTGTCCATCCAAGGGAGTCATGTTGCCCTCGCTATCGATATCGCCGTATACGAAATCAAGGGTGATCGGCTTTTCGGTTACAGCCTTATATAAAGAGTCAAGGAATCTTTCTCTAATACGGGTTACATCCGTTCCTTTTCGACCCTGAGCATAGTCTCTCTGAATAATCGGAATGATAATTTTCTTGAGTTGTACCGCCTCTTGCCCCTCGCCAAAGGTCGTATCAAAAATATCCATAAAGGAGTGAAGTGTCGTGGCCATATTATTCTTCCTCCTTTTCCAGAATTATTGGTTCTTCAAGATAATTTACCAAAACAGTATTCATCGCATCCACATACGCTACTCTGTCCGCATGACCCCAAAAGTGAAGTTGATTATCTGCAGAAGGCGTGTAATATTTCAGAAATACCATTCTTGTACAGAACGGAATGTACTGGCCGGCCTTGTCCATTTTTATAATCTCATTCCGCTTAACATCAAAAGTCGAATTGTTCAATGCCGCATTGTCCGTTGAACTTAGCAAGGCCATATTCGCAATAGAGTGTAGGTATTCTGTATTTCCTTTTACTGAAAGCAGTTCCACTACTCTCTGCTGAATAGCAAAAAACTCTGGACCTTCAAGCTTTTCTTTCGCAAGGGCATCGTTCATGAGAGAAACAAGTTCTTCTGATTCATTGCTAACGGATTTTACAGAAGGAATATGAAGTGAAAGCCACTCTTTCCATATTTCCTGGGTTCTTAATCCTTCTGACTGTTGCGCATGAATGTGTTCAAGACTCCAGGTAACTTTACCGCCCTTGCCAAACTTGTATTTATCAAAAGGAAACCACTGAGAATTCTCGCCGTTTCTACGAACTGACTCAACATTAAATAACAGCAGCAATGTAGCAATTCTCTTTTGTTCCAAGGGCTTCTCATAGCTTAAATCTGCATAGTTTACTTTTATTTTGATGCTCTCTCGAATATATCCGTCAAGGGACTCTCTAAACTCATCTTTTGTTTTGTCCTTTGAAAGATCGAATATTTTTTGCAACGTTAGAGTTCCAGAAGCAATAAGATATCCGATTTTATGATATAGTTCATGGTTGCCGTGCCAGTCCTTCAGAATTAGGAACGTCTGCTGAATTCTGCGCCAGATGCTGTCAAGTGTTTTTGTCTGTCGCATTTCATCAAATTTGAAAAACGTGTAGTACTTTTCTCTATTATCAGCGGGTTTACCTGAAATCAGATCCAACACGAGGTCGATTCGTGTTTGATATGCAGTATTTGTTGTATTTGTCAAGAAGTACCACAGAGAATTATTGTGCAGTTCCTTTTCTATGTTGTCCCATTGGAGGGAGATTTCCTCTTGTTTTTCTTTATCAACGTTTTCATCTGTTCCTTTACTGAGGAACATAGCTTTTACCAGTTCTGCATTTGTCAATGGGATTTTTCCAATGTTCAGTCTGGTAAACAAACCTATAGCGTCCTCGGTTTCGCCCACTTCATACCATATTATTTTCACAATTTCATCGAAATACTTGTTTACATTTGTGAGGGTTGATTTCCTGTCTCTTGCGGCAAACCACTTCTTGATGCTTTCATAAGCAGCACAAAGAAACCAGAAATCGATATTCTCATTCTTGCGTGATTCGTCAATCGATTTTAAGAAATCCTCAGATTTATCTCTGGTTTCATACGAAAGGGTAAACCTCGGCTCATCGATAAAGCCGAAGCTCTCTTCATTCATAAAACGATAAATAAGGTAGATGGTCGTTAAACGCTGCTGACCATCAATCAGCTCATATCTATCGCCGTTCTTTCTCACCACAACAGGCTGAAGGCAATAGTTTCTCTTACCCTCTGTAGCATAAATATCGTCAAGTAAACGAACAACTTCGGTTTCGCCCCATCTATATCCACGTTGATACGATGGAACAAAGAATGCTCCGGTTATATCACCGACCAATTTTGTTTCAAGTTTTATTTCGTTATTCATAAGAGTCCGAGCCTCCATTACTGTTCCTTCTTCACATATGTGATTTGGATATCGTAGCCCAGATTTTCGAGCATCTCCACGAACACCTTGTTCACGATGCCGTCTTTCTTGTTTATCAGCCTGCTGATGTACGGAGCCGAAGTCCCCACCATCTCGGCAAGCTGCGCCTGGGTGACGCGTTCTTCCAGGCATTTGACTTTTACGTCTATATCAAAATCATTCTTAACCATAACGCACCTCGCTTCCGGTGAAATATGATTGCACTTACAAGATAATTCATTATACCACAAGTTTATGAATTTTTCAACATAACGAGAAGAAAAAGACACCCGGAAAATTCCGAGTGCCTTATTGCTTGTAACCGTTACGCATCCACGTCTATCGCAAGGCCGGATTTGAACTCGACCGTGATCCTGTCATCGTGGATTGTGACCTTCTCGATCATTCGGCGGACGAGTATCTCGCTGTATTCCGCCTCGCCGGTCTGTTCCTCAATGAAGGTGATCATGGCTTTGATCCTGTCAATTTCGTCCTTTCGTAGCGCCGCCTGCGTCAGAACGTTCTGCCGCCTTTCGCGGAGGGATACTATCCTTTCGCCGATCTCCTGGACGCGGGCTTCGTCCCTGCCGGCGTCGAGAAGGTCCATCTGACTTTTGCGAATCATGTTATCGATGACCTCGATCTCTTCATCGGCGTCACAGCCGACAACGCTCTCGATGTTCTCCTTCAGAACCGGGATGATATCGTCCCTGTTGCCGTAGGCCATGTTCACGGCGGATGCAATCGCGGCATGCAGGTCTTCCTCCGGCACTGTCCTCGCGGAACACTCCTGTCCGGTTGTAAGCCTGCTGACGCACCGCCATACCACGGGCTTCTCGTTCCCGACGGACCATACGACCCGTCTGTAGATGTTGCCGCAGTGACCACAGACCACATTTCCGGAAAGCGCGTACTTGGAACTGTACATACGTTTTTTGCCGCCCTTGTAAAGAGATGACCGCCTTGCGATCTCCTCCTGCACCAGGAGGAAGGTCTCCCTGTCGATGATGGCTTCGTGGCAGCCTTCCACATAGTACTTCGGCATCGCGCCGTCATTGACGCTGCGCTTTTTGTCGAGGACGCTGACCGTATAGGTCTTCTGAAGAAGCGCGTCTCCGATGTATTTTTCGTTGGTGAGGATCTGCTTGATGTTCGTCTCATGCCAGCGGGCATGCTTCGCGCCGTTGAGGATGCCGTCCGCCTCAAGCCCGCGCCGTATCTTCACGAAACTCGCACCTTCCAGGTATTCGCGGTAAATGCGTCTGACCACCTCGGCTTCCTCCGGCACGATGACCAGTTTCCCGCTTTCGTCCTTGGTGTAGCCGAGAAACCAGTTGTGGTTGATCTGAACCTTGCCCTGCTGATTGCGGAACTGTATGCCGAGCCGGACGTTCGCCGACAGGGATTCGGACTCCTGCTGCGCCAGCGCCGCCATGATGGTCATAAGCACCTCGCCCTTGGCGTCGAGCGTATTGATGTTCTCCTTCTCGAAGAACACCGCGATGTTCAGTTCCTTCAGCTTCCTCGTGTATTTGAGGCAGTCGACCGTGTTGCGGGCGAAGCGGCTGATCGACTTGGTGATGATCATGTCGATGCGTCCCGCTTCGCAGTCGGCTATCATGCGGTTGAAAGCCTCGCGCTTTGCCGTGCGCGTACCGGAGAGACCGTTGTCCGCGTACACCTCGACCATCTCCCATTCCGGGTTGCCGTTGATGTAGGAGGTGTAGTGCGCCACCTGGGTCTCGTAGCTGGATTCCTGTTCCTCGAAATCAGTGGAAACGCGGCAGTAGGCGGCGACGCGCACCTTCTGTTTTTTCTCCGCGGGCTTCTGCGTTCCGACAGTCCGCACCGCAGGGATGAATGTAATGTTCTGAGCCATAGCCATTATTTGTTCACCTTGCCTTCTATCCGGCCGTATGCGTACTCAGCCTGCGCTATAGGGTCGGTATATTTTTGTGTGGATTTTTTCGTATAAAAGTCCGTGTATACCACGGGGACCGGCTTTTCCTTCGGCAGGATCCTGTCTCTGCCGAGAGCCTTCTCACGCCGCCGCTGTTCATCCTGCACGGCGTTAAAGGTTTCATCGTCGATAATCCTCGGATAAACGTCATCCCCAAGATAGCGCCTGTTCTGCAGGATGCGCTTTATCTCGCTGTGGGTCGCCCGGATGCCCGCCACTTCGGCGGCGCTGTCACGCGACATGCCGAGGAGATAAGACGAGAACAGGGCGGAAAGTCTGGCAGCCTCCATTTCATGCACCTGCGGTCTGCCGTCAACGATCACATATCCGAACGGTGTGTGTTCCATAGTCTCATATCCTTTCCCGGAAGACGGGACCGCACTTCATGACGAATCCGACTTCCTTTCTGCTGACAATGATGACGCGGTCAACGTGCTTAGTGAAGACCTCGTCGGAAAATGCAGTCAGCTGTTCCGCCTTTGCCGTGTACTTCAGCAGTTCGTTCAAAGCCAGCTGACGGTCAAAATCCAGATCCGGGTCTCCCTCAATGCCGTTGCGGGCGGCGTTGATTTCCTTTTCCTTCTGTGCCAAGGCATCGAGTTTCTCTCTGTACACGGCGGCGTCGAGCAGACCTTTGGCAAAGAATTTATCCGCCGCCTGTCTGCGTTCGGCTACCATCGCAAGTTCGGTGTTCAGCGACTCAAGGCGGCCAAGGACTTCTGTGTTCCCGCCGCCAAGCAGTCTTCCGGACATGGGAAGAAGCACGGCGTCGCGTCCATAGATCAGCTTATTCATCATATTCACGAACGCGGCTTCGACCATATCCGCCCGGACCGGGAGCTGCCTGCATCTCTTTTTATCCTTGACGTGCGTGTCGCAGCCGTACCAGACCTCGCCGTATATCTTTTTGCGCTTGCATTTTCCGCCGCACTCGCCGCAGAACACCTTACCGGACAAGGCGTACCGTTTCGTGTACTTACGGCTCTTGGTGATGCCTTTCTCCCTGGCATTGTTGTCGACGGCAAAGTTTGCCGCCCGGAAGACCTCCTCGCTGACGATAGGCTCGTGATGTCCCTCAATGCGGTACATGCCTCTTTCGCCGTAGTTCACACGGGAATTGAACTGATCATCCTTATATGTCTTCTGAAAAACGGCGACGCCGATGTAGGTCTCATTGCGTATCATGCCGATGATGACCGAACTCTGCCATTTGCCGCCCCGCGCCGTTGGTATTCCTTCCGCCTGCAGCTCACTTGCAATTTTTGCGCCGGACTTGCCTTCCATGACCGAGGCGAACATACGCCTCACAATCGCAGCTTTTTCCTCGTCGATGACCATTTTCCCATCCACGTTTTTGTAGCCGTAGGCGGGAGTGCCGATCACATAGGTGCCGTTCTGAAAGCGCTTCTGGATGCTCCATTTGTTGTTTTCCGAAAGGGAGCGGGATTCGTCCTCCGCGAGGCTGGACATGATGGAAAGCATCAGTTCGCCCTCCATTTTTCCCGTGTCGATGTTTTCCTTCTCGAAGAAAATGTAAATGCCCATCGCGCTGAGCCTGCGGACGGTCTCCACGCTCTCCACCGTGTTGCGGGAAAAACGGCTGATGGACTTTATAAGTATGTAGTCGATAAGACCGCGTTCGCAGTCCGCAAGCATACGGAGCAGACCGTCGCGCTTGGCCATCTTTGTGCCGGATACCCCTTCGTCATAATAAAGTCCGGCAAACTCCCAGTTGGGGCAGTTTTTGATGACCTGTTCGTAATGCTCCTTCTGCGCGTCAAGGCTGACGAGCTGGTCGGCGGAGTCCGTGGAGACCCTGGCATAGGCCGCCACGCGCAGTTTCTTCGCTTCCTTCGCTGCCGCGTCGATCTTTGTTATCCGTTTCATTGTCTCGCCTCCTGTCCTTAAAGGGGTATAGTATATATCACTCTGAAAGCCCGGAATAGCAAGTCCTTCAGGGCATAATCTTTGCGATTGCAGGCGAGAATTTTTCGCGGTTTTTCGCCATGATCTTGTCGAATTCGCCGGGAGTGATAAGACCCTTGTCGAGCAGTTTCTGCGTGATCTGTCCGGCGGCAATATAGCCGAACTCGCGGCGCATATCGTCGTCGGTGCGTTCGACTAACTGTTCCGGATGGAACACGCCCTGTATCTCTGTTACGTTCATAAATAACACCTCCTACCGGGTAGCCTTGGCAGGAGGTGAAAACTGACGGTTTGAGGGAAAATATCAGTCTTTTTTATAAAACTCACAGACATACCCATCGGCACGGAGCAGAAGTCCCTCCGCCCAGGGCGGAACGCGTCCCATCTGTTCGCAGAGGACGTCGAGGCTCATTCGCGGGTCGGCTTCGATGATGATCTCATCGTGGACGTGCGCGACGATCTCATAGCAACGCAGCGCTTTCATGGCGTACATCAGAATGTCCCTGGCGGTCGCCTGGACGATGTTCTCCACGAACTTGGGACCGTAGGATTCGATGCGTTCCCATTTCTTCGTGCCGCCGACCCCTTCATAGGTGACGGACTCGCCGCTAAAGTGGTTCTCTCCGATACGGGGCTTGACGTAGACAAGGTTTCTCCCGGACGGAAGCGTTATGAAAAGCATACCGCTCTGATAAAACATCCTGACCCCGCCGATGCTCTGTGGCTTCCGTTCCTTCACGACCCTTTTCACAGCGGAGTCGACGTCCCACCAGAAACGGACGATGTTCGGATTGGACTGCCTCCAGGCGTTCACAAGGGGCTGAAGCTCCTCTTCGGCAAGCCCCATGTCAAGAGCGCCCATCGCCTTGAGCGCACCGACTGATCCGCCGTAGCCGAGCGCCAGTTCCGCAATCTTGCCTTTCTGGCGCAGATGTCCGTTCACGCCGTGCTTCTCCACGGGGACTTTGAACATCTGGGAAGCCGACGCGCAGTAGATGTCGCCTCCGCTGCGGAAGACCTCCGTGCGCCACGCTTCGCCGGCAAACCAGGCAATGACTCTTGCCTCGATGGCCGAAAAGTCCGCCACATAGAACCTGCAGCCGTCCTTCGGAATGAATGCAGTGCGTATCAGCTGTGAAAGCGTGTCCGGGATATCGTCATAGAGCATTGAAAGAGCTTCGATGTCACCGCTCCGCACAAGCGCCCTTGCCGCGTCAAGATCGGGCATATGGTTCTGCGGAAGGTTCTGTAGCTGAACGAGCCTGCCGGCAAAACGCCCGGTCCTGTTCGCGCCGTAGAACTGGAACATCCCTCTGCATCTGCCGTCGGCGCAGGCGGCGTTCTCCATCGCCTGATACTTTTTGACAGATGATTTTGCAAGTTGCTGCCGGAGCAGGAGCGCCTCGGATACGTTGCCGTCCGTTTCACCGATCAGCGCCGCCACGGCCTTTTTGCCAAGCGTGTCGGTCTCCACGCCGTTGTCCGACAGCCAGGACTTCATCTGCGCCACGGAGTTGGGGTTGTCGAGTTCGGTCAGTTCCCGCATCGAGGCGGTAAGGCTGTCCCTTGTTTCCGCGTCAAGGGCAATGCACTGTTTTACGAACGGCATGTCCACGCGGATGCCCCGGTCGTTGATTTCCTGGTCGAGATGATATTCATCCCACACCGCATCCGGCACGGGAAACTTCGACAGCTTCGCCTGTATCTGCATTTCGGTCTCCACGTCGCGAAGGTTGTACGCCTTGTATCTGTCCCACTTTTCCTGGTCATGCTTCGGCAGATTCCTTGTACGTCCGCCGTTTGCCTTCGTGGGAGTGCACGGGGTGGAGAAATACCGTATCAGATCGCGCCCCTCGGTCATTTTCTGCTTCTCAAGTCCCAGGACAGCTCCGACCCCTTCCAGGGACAGCGGCAGCCCCATATACGCCGACCACACCATCGAGCAGCGCCATGACTCCGGGTTTAGGAAACGGGCGCACTCCGTTGACAGCGGATGTCGGTCATAGAACTGATCGAGGCTGATCCCCATATCTGACAGATACCGTGAAAGGCAGACGCGCTCAAACTGCGCGTTGAACGCCCACTTGGTCACGGAATCGTCGGTCAGCGCTGACAGGACGTCCGCCGGCAGCGTTTCCCCGGAGGCGAGGTCGATGACGCGAACCTCACCGCCGTCCGCACTGTATCCGAACAGCAGGATCTCAAAGTCCGGGCTTTCCGCGTATTTGTAAACGCCGCACTTCTGAAGGCTGACCGATGAATACGTCTCAATGTCGATTTCAAGATTTCTCATGTCGATTCTCCATAATGAAAATGAGGCGGCAGAGGGAGAAACTCCATGCCGCCCCGGAAGCCTTACTTCGTGAATTCCTTCATGCGTTCCGCATGGTATTCGGCATCGCGCTTTTCGCGTTCAGCCTGACGCTTTTCGTTCCTGCGGTCGTTGATAAATGTCTGGATCCCGACAAACACCCATGTGAGGGTCGCCAGGGAGAAAGTGCCGATGAGAATGTTGACGAGCAGTTCGGTGACTGCGCTTACGGTTGAACCTTCCATGTCCGCACCTCCTTACGCCAGGAAATCGTCATCGGCGAGGGTGGCGAAATCATCAGCCGCCGTGGACTTGCCGCCGAGAGGCTCACCGTCTCTGACCTTCTGAATGTTGCCCAGACCGCAGGCGATGCCCTTGTTGCCGTTGGAGTTAAAAGCGAAGAAGTTCAGCGAGACGCGGGCGTAGCACCCGGAGTAGACTTCGCTCCTGTCGAGGATGGGCTTGACCTGTCTGTCCACGATCTGCGGAGCCGTGGTGGAATTGGCGTTGATGAACCAGTGTCCCTTGTACGCTTCATCATCGCGTTCGACGTCGCCGTCGCGCAGAGGCAGCTTGATGGCTGCCTTGTTGGGTTTCTTGCCGCCGAACTTCGCCACGCCTTCCTCGATGGCGGCGTCGATTGCCGCATTGATGGCGCTGACGGTCTCGGTGTCGGACTTGGGGATGAGGACGGATACGGAGTATTTCTCCGCGCCGCCGTTGATGGATACGGGCTCCCAGCCGTGGAAGTAAGAGAGGCGGGTGCCGGTTCCGGTGATAACCTTGGTTCTGCTTGAATTGTTAGCCATTTTAAATATCCTCCTTGATTTCGTAAAATTCGTTAATGGCGTTTGAAACGTTCATGGCCGGACGCCTGTCCGATTTTGGAACGAGAGTCGGCTTGCCCGGCGCTTTGGTGATGAGGCCGCCGAGAATTGCCTCAAATCTGTCTTTGCCCATCAGTCTCTGCATTTCGGTCAGCGGGATAAGGGACTGACGGTAGATATCCTTATAACCCGCTTCTTTTGCCGCTTCCGCGACGGCTGCTTCATCGCGGTACTTGCGGACGGAGCGTCCTTCGACCACCTTGAAGCCGTTCCACTCCTTGCCGTGGTTCAGCGCGGCGTCAAGAGCGTAGGTGGTGATCTCGTTCGCCCATTTCGTCAGATCCGGCAGCACGGCGAGGATGTCCTCGATTTCCGCGTCTGTGAGCAGGGGCGGCATACGGAACTCCGTCTGCGCCAGCTTCAGCTTTTCTTCGGCTCTCGCACGGCAGCGGACCGCAGCGCGGCAGAAGGTACACCATTCGCCGGGAAGATACTCGCCCTCGCCGTCATAGGCCATCTTCGCCCTCGGCTTCAGTTCGTTTTCCGACCAGACTTTCAAATCCTCCACGGGGATCGTCCAGGTGCTGACGCTCTCACGGCGCGGCTGGAAGATGGTCATCGACACCTCTCTGATATCGTAGAGAGCGTCGTACACCGCCAGAGCGCCGAGCGCGTACAGCTTCATCTGCGGATTGTTTTCCGCCTCGACGAGGACTCCCATACCGTACTTGAAATCGATGATGTGAAGCCTGTCGTCGGAGATGATCAGACAGTCCCCGGTACCGAAGCCGTCCGGCACATAGCAGGAGAAGTCCAGCCTCTGTTCGATGAGAACGACCGGGTCTTTGCAGACCTGCTTCGCCGCCTCATACTGCTCCATGACGAAATCAACATAGGCATCGGTGCATTCCTCCATCTCATCGGAATCGTAGTCCGATACGGGACGGCGACTTCGCATATGGAGAGCGCGCTTCAGCTTGTGTTCGCATAGAGCGTGCGCTGCGGTGCCTTCTCTTGCGGCTTCGGAGCCCGTGTTCTCGAACTCAAGCTCCAGCCTCGCCGACGGTGTACAGTTGAGCCACCTGTGAGAGCCGGATGCGGACAGGACAGCGTGATCAGCCATTGCCCAGCACCTCCGCTTTTTTCAGCACCGCTTCGTACTGCGACGGGTCAATCTCACTGAGCCGGTCAGCGCCGAAGCTCTGAATGATCGCTCTAACCTCCGCCGTGTAGCCGTCGCGGCTCTTTTCGGCGAGAACGCCTCTGACCTTTTCAAGCGGGATCGTCTGCTTTTTCTTCGCTGGCGCATCCTTCGCTTCCGTCTGCGGGCTGTCAGCGAGGGATGCGCATAACGCCCTCACGCTGTCCGCGAGACCGGACAGACTGTCTGCCGTTTTCAGAAGCAGCTGTGCAACGTCAGCCTTCGTTTTCTGTTCGCTCATCTGTTTTCACCTCCTCGCTGATGGCGATCTCATCGACCTTGTCTCCGGGAATGAGGACGATCACTCTGCGCATTTCGCCGAGAAGCAGGCGCAGAAGGCGCTCACGGACGGAGACTTCGCGGACGGCTGCGATACCGCCCGTCTTCGGTTCTTTTGAAACACTTACCTTTAACTTGTGTCTCATGGCTTTACCCCTTTCCGAGGACTCTTTTCTGCCGTCCTCTAACTGGTAGCCTTGGGATGAGGTCAAAACTGACGGTCGGACGAAAAAAATTGAGAAAATAAAAAAGACCCGCCGGGGACTTAAAAAATCCTCGACGGGTCAATGTGTATATGCGGTTATCTGAGCAGTTCGTTCACGCGGCGCTGAACGGCTCTGTAGTCGTACCCGGCTTTGGTAAGACGGTTTTTCCTCTCGGTGCCGTTGCCCCACAGACCGCGAATAACTTCACATACAAGCTCGTCCACTGTTTTTCCGGGCTTCGCGTTCACAAGCTGAAGGTCGGCGGCATTGACGGGGCTGCAGATGGCGTTTTTACCGTCCTCGCTCTTATCGATGACAACTCTCGCGCCATCAGTCTGGAGAACGTACCAGTTTTTCTCTTTCACCCACTTGGGGATGCTCTTGCCGTTGTAGTAGGTACTGCCCGTAATGGTCACGAGGTCGCCAGCTTTGATTGTGCCGGTGGGCTTGGCGGGTTCGGCAGGCTTCTTCACCTCGGCAGGCTTGGCGGGAGTGACCGGAGCCTCAGCGGGCTTATCAACCTTGACTGCCTTATCGTCCTTGGCGGGTTCGGCGGGCTTCTTCACCTCATCAGGTTTGGCGGGAGTGACCGGAGCCTCAGCGGGCTTATCAGCCTTGACCGCCTTATCATCCTTGACGGGTTCGATGGGCTTCTTCACCTCGTCAGCTTTGGCAGGAGCGACCGGAGCCACAGCGGGCTTACTATCCTTGGTTGCCTTATCGTCCTTGGCGGGTTCGGCGGACTTCTTCGCCTCGTCAGGTTTGGCGGGAGTGACCGGGGGCGCAGTGGGCTTTCCATCCTTGGCCGCCTTATCGTCCTTGGCCGGTTCAGCAGGCTTCTTCACTTCACCGGGCTTGACAGCGGCGGGCGATAGAATGGGCGGTTTGGTTTCTTTGGCTGGAATAGGCGGTGCGGAAGTGGGCGGTGCTCCGGCAACAGGCGTCCGAAACGCACCAATCAGCGGGTTTTTCTTTTCGTTGGACATTGATTTACCTCCAAATTCAAGTTTTATGTCGAAAAATGTGTCTCATTTTGAGTCACATTTTCAACCAAAAATTAAAGGCCGAAGTCATGTTGGACTTCGGCCTGATAATGGTTATTCATCGTAAGCGGGGCATTGAACAGCGTGGTAAGCAGATAAGCGCGGATATTACGGACTTGGGTGGTATTGCGGCGCAGGCACTCAAACACATAGACCATCAGCGAGTAGTCCAGCCGGTAGAAGCGGGCTTGCACCTGCGACAGCGGTATGTTTTCTCCGCCGATCCGCACGGTTGACTGTGTGGAACACATCACATCTGCCATTAGCCCCACGACCTCATCCACATCGTCGGCATTGAACTGTTGACAAAGAAACGGGTATTCGATATTTTCTTTGATTTCTCTCAGATACTCGCTTCTATCCATCCATCTCGGCTGCTCGGCGGAAGGCGATGGATGGATAGATTGATTTTTATAGCTAAAATCAGTTTGATTAGATTCAATATAATTACCGTCTGATTTTCCGAAGTCTGCACTTCGGAAAAACGGAAGTCTTGACTTCGGATTATCGGAACTCTTGACTTCTGATTTTCCGACTTCTTGACTTCCGATTTTCGGAAGTCTGGGAATCTCCTGCGGCGCAGGGGTTTCAGCAGGAACTCGGCGGGCCGTAAAGCGTTTGACATAGATTTTTGTTGGTCTGCCTTGGCCTTGCTTTACTCGCTCGATCAGACCGCAGCCCTTGACTGTATCTAACTCAGATAATAGTTTTACGGCCTTCTCATGGCCACAGCCTAAATCTTCTTCTATCTCGTCCAGCGTATAGAAAATATAGACCTTACCCTCTGTATCATACCAACCATTTCGGGCAGACAGCCCCATACGGTCTAACAGGAGGCCATACAGCAGCTTCGCGTCTGTGGAGATTTTTTTGAACTGCGGCCCGGTGACAAGCTGGCGGGGGATGCGGTAAAAAGAAAATTGACTGCTTTCGTCTCCGTAGTAATAATCGTATATCATGCTCTCCGCCATCTTGTGTTCCTCCTTATTTTTGGAAAAGGGCATGAAAAAAGGACACTACCTTTTCAGATAGTGTCCTTTCTCGACCTGTTTCCTTGGGCGTCTGTCAATAAAGTTAGTATTTTCAATGCTTTCAAGATACTTCTTTATCAACACACTCCTGAAGTTTTCGATGCTTTTTGGAGCTGGTGGTGTGACTCGAACACATGACCTGCTGATTACGAAGTGTATCGGGGTGCTCCGTCTGACGGTTTTCAGGGATTTTGGAGCCTTTCCGCTCGGTATATTGCGGGAGGTACGTCCTATCCTCTCCATTGTTTTTGTCCGCTCGTTTCCCCGTGTGGGTCACGGTGTGGGTCAAACAGACACCTCTGCGTCAAAGAAACCACGGATGGGCTTCGCCGTCATATTCCGTTTGGCCGTTTCTCTCTCATAATTGATTCAGGTGATTTCCTCAATGAAAGCCTTCTGCTTCTCGCTGGCTTTCGACCACGACACGCCGAATTTCCGGCACATCGCAAAAAAGATACGATAAACAAACGGTCGAAACTGCACCGCCCTCACCTCTTAAGTAGCATACCACAGTCTCTGCAAAAAATAAAGTGGCAAATTGAAGCTGCCGCAGTCACGCTTTTTGTTCTAAAAACGCACCGCTGTAATCAAAAAGCTGCCGCAGCCTTTCTTCTGCATTTTCAATCGTCTTTAGCTGTTTTTCTCGATTTTAATTCATTCTCTAACATCTTGAGACTTGAGTTTCCCATGTGTTCTACACATGCCTGTGGCATTTTATGTGGTCAAAGGCAAAGCCTCGCCAGAGTTGCTTCGGTGATGGCTTTGTAGCGTCCTCGATGATCAAATCCTTCGCCCGATGAAATAACAGAAAACCCACGCCGGGGCCGCCCCACGACGCGGGATGCTATCATCAAAGTGGAAGGCCACCACTGCCGACCTGCAAAATCGCATTTTGCAAAACAGGCTCATGCTGCTGTTATGACAACTAAGGCCTTGTATTATTATTATTCTTGCTTTTTCCGGCGGTATCCTGTAAAATGACATTATCAAGGGAGAGGAGAGCAGGCATTTTTGAAATAGCGCTTCCATTGATTAAATTGGAACGCCGTTTGCTCGAAAACCTTGTAGACCAACTATGAAAGGGAGGGTATTTCAGTATGTACAAGGTAGATCTCAACAGCGACCTCGGCGAGAGCTTCGGTGCGTATACCATCGGGCTCGACAACGAGGTCATCGCGCATGTTTCCTCTGTCAATGTGGCCTGTGGCTATCACGCAGGAGATCCGCTGGTGATGGAAAAGACCGTTGCCGCAGCCAAGGCGGCAGGCGTCGCCGTCGGCGCACACCCGGGCTTCCCCGATCTGATGGGCTTTGGCCGCAGGAACATGGTCGTCTCGCCCAAGGAGGTCAAGGCGTATGTCAAGTATCAGCTCGGCGCGCTGATGGCCTTCGCTGCGGCAGAAGGTATCAGGCTCCAGCACTGCAAGCCCCACGGCGCTCTCTACAACATGGCTGGTAAAGACATGGATCTGGCGCTTGCCATCGCCGAGGCGATTGCCGAGGTAGACAAGGACATTATCCTGCTTGGCCTTGCCAACAGCAAGATGATTGATGCAGGCAAGCAGTTGGGCTTGCGCGTTGCAAACGAGGTCTTTGCCGACCGCGCCTATCAGGCTGACGGCTCGCTTGTGCCGCGCAAGCTGCCCGGCGCCGTCATCCACGATAAGGACGAGGCCATCGCGCGCACCGTCCGCATGGTCACCGAGGGCAAGGTCACGGCCATCACCGGCGAGGAGGTCGAAATCGCGGCTCACTCCATCTGTGTCCACGGTGACAATCCTTCGGCCGTCGAATTCGTCAAAAATATCCGCGCGCAGCTCACCGCCCGCGGCGTGGAGATCGCTCCCATCCGCGAGATCGTATAAAAAGAGCATCGTTTCCATCTGTTCCGTTCCGCAAAGACCAACACCCCAAATCTGCCGCACTGCGGCAATATTTCAGGAGGATGATCATGAGTAACGAAACCACCCAGAAGCGCTCACTGTCCGTCAGCCTTGGCGCAGCCTTTCTGATGGCGACATCCGCCATCGGCCCCGGCTTTCTGACCCAGACCTCGCAATTTACCGCAAAGTATCTCTCTTCTTTCGCTTTCGTCATCGTCTGCGTCATCATCATGGATATGATCGCACAGACCAACGTATGGTCCATCGTCGGCGTTTCCGGCCTGCGCGGTCAGGAGATTGCCAATAAGGTCCTTCCCGGCCTCGGGTATCTTCTTGTCGTGCTTGTTGTGCTCGGCGGTCTTGCGTTCAATATCGGCAATGTTGGCGGCGTGTCACTAGGCTTCAATGCCCTGATCGGCATTCCCGAAAAGGCCGGTGTCATCATCGGCGGCGTGCTTGCTATCTGCATTTTCCTTTCCAAGAAGGCAAACGACATCGTCGGAAGGGTCGCCCAGATCCTCGGCGGCATTATTATCGTCGTTATGCTGGTCGTGGCTTTCATGGCAAAGCCCCCCGTCGGCGATGCGGTCGCCCATATCTTTACCCCTGAGAATCCCAAGGAACTCATTCCCGTCATGGTCACGCTGCTCGGCGGCTCCTGCGGCGGTTACATCACCTTCTCCGGCGCACACAAGCTGCTCGATGCGGGCTGGGGCGGCAAGCCTGAGGAAGTCAAGCACTTCCGCAAGTCCGTCCTGACCGGCATCTGCGTCTCGGGCAGCGTTCGTATTCTGCTGTTCCTGTGTGTGCTCGGCGTCTGCACGGCCGGTACGGTCGTCGTGGCGGAAAATGTCACGGCCGTCACCAGCGCTGCCAACCCCGCAGCCGAGGCTTTCCGCCTTGCTGCCGGCGACATCGGCTACCGTCTCTTCGGTCTCGCACTGTTCTCTGCCGGTATCACCTCCGTCATTGGCGCGGCCTATACCTCTGTCTCCTTCCTCAAGACTGTTCACCCCTTCATCGCCAAGAATGACAAGTGGTTCATCGTCGGCTTTATCGCCTTCTCCACGCTCGTTATGGCAATTCTTGGTGGTGCAAAGCGCATGGTCATCCTGGCTGGCGCACTCAACGGCCTGATCCTGCCAATTTCCCTGTGCTGCATGCTGCTTGGCTGCCACAAGAAGTCCATCGTCGGCGAGTACAAGCACCCTGTGTGGCTGCAGGTTCTTGGCTGGTGTGTGGTCGGTGTCGCGGGCTACCTTGCCGTCACGGCGCTGCCCAACCTTACCAAGCTCTTCGCGTAACGAACCTGCACCATTCCGCGAGCCGGTCTGTCCCGCAGGCCGGCTCCGCCTGAAAGGAGAACGATATGCCCGACATCAGATTCCTGCTCAGCGGCGACTCAGCCGTAACCGTGGAATTCGGCAACGAGATCAGTGAGCACATCAACGCACAGATTCGTGCGTTCAGCATCGCGCTCACCGAGAGCAAACTCCCCGGGATCGTGGAACTCGTGCCGACCTACCGCTCGCTGATGGTTCACTACGACCCTGAGGTCATCCCCTACGGTGCGCTTGTCAAGAAACTCAAGGGCCTGCTCAATCAGCTTGACCACATCCGGATTCCGCCAAGCGATGTGTTGGAGATCCCCGTGCTCTACGGCGGGGATGAAATGGGCCCCGACCTTGGCTTTGTTGCCGAGCACAATCACAAAACGCCTGAGGAGGTCATCCGGATTCACACCTCCACGGAATATCTCATCTATATGCTGGGCTTTACCCCCGGTTTCACCTATCTTGGCGGTATGAGCGAGGAAATTGCCGCG
>OGQX01001511.1_pt1 | contig 20812 bp, 17 predicted proteins | sample 1553291 | NCBI WGS metagenome assembly OGQX01 (sample SAMEA2580030, study PRJEB22360) | human gut metagenome | biome: human gut; feature: human-associated habitat; material: faeces | place: Denmark | collected 2008/2010
TAAATGAATAGAAAATAAAGAAACTCCTAAAAAACTTTGTATAAACATTAAAATTATTGAAACAGAATTGTCTTCAAATAACATTGTTAATGGTGCAATCAAGAATAAAATATAAACAACCCACTTATATGTTGATATAATCGTTGATAAGATTCCTTTGTTATCTTCTTAACCTAGTTTATTTTCATATATATAAAATATATGATTTCTAAGGTTCCATTTAGAATTTGCCAGCTTTTTATTAGTTTGTTTTTTTATATAAATTAAATATGGAATAACACTTGTAATTAAAAGAACATCAGAAACATATACTAACGGCAAATTAACCGATAAAACTATAGATAAAATGATGTGAATTATAATTGGAATTAAATATACAGCAATCATAATAATCAATTTTTTTGTTTCTTTCACCTTATATCTATTAAATTTTCTTTCATCTGGCTCATAATAATAAACCGTTGAACTATCAAAATAGGCGTCAAAAGGCTCACTAATCATATCGGAAATTGATTTAGGTGTTTCGCTAGAATCAATTTTGCTTTCAATAATATCCAGATGTTCGAAAACGCTCTTATTATCTGCCATTCTTAATCGCCTCCAACTTCTTTCTTTCTTTTGCTAACTCATCATCAGTTATATCTTTTCCATCAATAAGTTTGGATGTTCTTCTAGCAATAATTCTATTTTCAATCAAATAATCTTGCATATTATTTAACATATCGATAGTCTTATTTAATTTTTCTTCCATTGAATTCAACTTTATATCTTTTAATATACTAATCTGTTCCATCAATTTCTGGTTTTGCTCATCCAAAGATAAAAGTTCTATGTCTTTCATTGATAATAGGGACTTATATCCTTCAATATCTTGTTGAGATAGCTTATTTGTTTCATATGATTCTCTAAGCTCATCTTTTAATTTTAAAACTTCTTCTTTATATTCGCTATTCAGTCTTTCTGTTTCGCCATAGATAGAAATATAATATTCAGAATCAAATTCAACTCTAATTCCTTTTATATAATCAAGATAATAATTAACAAGATCATAATAGACCTTTAGGTAGTTGATAAAGCCTTCTACAGTTACAGTCTTTTCTTTTTTATGCTTATGGTCATTACATTTCTTAATATAATCAGGAAGTTTGTTATAAGTGTAATCATCTAATCTAAGAGAATTTAAAAAGAATGATTTAGCTTCTTCAGTTTTAACAATATGACCACATGTTCTAGTATCATCATATGGAATATTATTCTCATCTAAGAAATATTTAATTGTAGCTTCAAGCAAATCCAAGTATGAATCATAGAAAGAATTACTCTTAGATTTAATATTTCTTTCAAGAGTTAAATATCTTGTATTAAGTGAATCATTAAATAATTTAATCATCTTCTAAGGCCTCCTATACTTTCAATATCTATACTTACACCATAGCGTTCATTTATTATTTTATATAATTCAGTATAATCAACTCTAGGTACAAACGGATAAGAATTGGCTTTCTTATAAGCAAATAAGCTTCCAACTACTTTATTAAGTGATGCGAAACCAACCCATGTATTTATTCTATCAAAAAATAACTCGTTACAATATCTTGTCTCTTTGCTAGATAATTGTTTAATTTGATAAATGTATTTATCATCAGGATGATATTTTAATTCTAGACCATTTTGATGATAAACATATTGGGTTGTATTTGGAGCATACAAATCTTCATTTGGCATCATAGTTAATGTATCTAAACCAGGCATTCTATAATAGTTCTTATAAACATCTCTAAACTTATAGAATGGATCTATTTCGACAATCATTCTCTTTGCGGAAATAGGAAACATCATAAAGTTTTCACTAAAATTATAATGAAGGCGCATATTCTTATATATCTCCATCTTCATTCTTTCATCTGTTTCATTTTTCATCAATTCTAATAAGAAATTAGTTTTTTTAATATTATGAACTGTTGTTCCATTCCACCCTTTTTCGTTTTCTGACGTCATTCCAATATCAGTAATAATAAATTCATCTTTATCATAATTAGAGTCCCAGAAAGCAACATAGCCATTATTGATTACTTCTGACCATCTATACGCAGGATATGTTTTATCTGGATGTTTCAATATGTCTTGTGGTGTACCATCTGAATCTAGGATAACATTTAAAGTTCTCATCCAATAATCAAATGGTGTTTCGCCATCAACTACTTTTTCATCAAACGGTTTAGGCATCGGATTATTCTTTATTTCTTCTTGATTTAATCCGAGCATTGAAGCATTTCTTAAAGCATATTCTTGAGCATCATCATAAAATGTACGTTCTTTTTGCAAGAACTCTTCATTACCATAACTTCTAATTACAGAAATAAGTAAAAATTTTTTAACTAGTCTTAATTCATCTCTATTTAGCACAATTTCATTTTCGCATTTTATTAATTTGTTTGCAAAAAGATTGCCAAATTGAGATTCAATTCTTCTATTAAGTTTATCCTCAACTTCTTCTGTATAAAATCCTCTTTCAGAGAAAACTTTATCTACATTTGCTTTTCAATATATTCACCAGTACGAACATTAAATAAACACAGCTTGTCACCAAACTTTTTTAATGTCTGCTTAGGTACATAATGTGAATTTCTACTCATTATAAAACCTCCTCTCATATTCTGTCAGTTAACTAGTCTAATCATTATATATCTTGCTAATAACTTGTTTTTCCCAGCCTCTACATAAATCTTTTTTACTATAAATGCTAGATAATAAATGATCAGATTCGATTGCTTTCCATAATTGCTTTAACATTTTAATGTAGCTTATATAATCGTTTTCTATAAGTTTAGTAGCGTTCACCAAATCAGACCTCTTATATTCATACCCATTGAAAAAATCATTTATTTGAGGACAGATAAAATTAATTGCTCCACCAATTCCTGGTTGCTCACCATTATTGTAATCTTTATTTCTTGGCTCTTCAACAATTTTAATATGTAAAAGTAAATGTTCTAAGAAATTCGAATACACAAGTCTATCAGCCATTTGATATCTAAATGTATTCTTCCTTGCAAAATCTGGATTGGAAAGCATTATTGCCTTATCCTCATCGATATGATGACAATATAACCCTTCACTAGTTCTACTTATTTTTCTTTCTTTAAAGGCACAAGTTTCTGTAGTGAAATAATTATATTTAGCAGGACCATACTTATACAATAATAGTGATACTAATTCATTATAAGATAATTTTGATATACGATCATAATACTCTTCATGAGATAATCCACTATTTAAATAATAGGAATACTGACTAGCTGGTTTAATAATTATTGGCTCAACATTAACATCTTTTGCATCATTAGTAACAACCTTATCATTGCCAAAATCAGTTTTAATTCCTCTCTTAGCCTTGATTCTTTCAATTTCTTGGTTGATAATAGCACCAAATGTTGTATCATCAATTTCTTTTTGTTCTTGTTGAGCTGCAACTGACTTATCAGCAAATGCATCAAATATAGCTTGCTTTTCTGCTAAAACATCAGTCAATTTTTCATCAACTGTATCTTCACATAATAATCTATAAACTAAGACATTTCTTGCTTGACCCATTCTGTAAGCTCTAGAAATAGCTTGATTCTCTATTGATGGCTTAAATTGCGGTTCACAAATAACAACCACACTTGCAGCTTGAATATTTAGACCTGTACCGCCAGCTTGAATTTGAGCTAATAAAACACTACCGGCTGGCGCATCATTGAATTCATCAATTATTTCTTGTCTTCTATTAACATTTACACTACCATTTATTGGATTTGAGCATCTATAGCCTAAAAATTCATGAATTTTTTCTATCGTATCTCTAAAAAATGAAAATACAATAACTTTTCTATCTTCAGCTTCGGCTTCTTCAACAATCTCTTTCAATCTATTTGCTTTACATGATTTGTTTAAATCGTCAATATTCCAAGATACTCTTCTAGCTTCAGCATATTTCTTTTCTAAGACAGCATCTTCATAAATTCGTTCTTCTTCACGACCTAAAGTACACCACTCTTCACTTTCAACAAGTTCAGGAAGTTCAGTTAAAACATCATTACGTTTTCTTCTATAATAAACGGGTGCTACCTTTTCCCTGAATTGTGGTGCGGTAGACATGAATGTTATACCTTGAATTTGACGTACAATTAATGGCTGTAAATCACCTATTAGTTCTACCATTTCATCAACTTTATTTTCAAGTGCAGTTCCCGTCATAAACAATCTTCTGTTTGAATACTTACATAATTTTAAAGCATTAATTGTTCTTTGGGCACCAGGATTCTTAATATAATGTGCTTCATCTACAACTACTAATCCTATTTTAAAGCCATCTTCTAGCTTTAAATGTCCAGTTGTTTCAAAATTTGTAACTGCAACTCCACCAGTTCTCTTCCACGAATTAAATGCACTCTGTCTTTGAGAACCATATATTTTGGTTGCTCTTAATTTAGAATGCTTAACAATTTCTCTACACCAATTCGTAACAACGGATGCAGGACAAATAACCAAAAAATGAGTTTCTCCAGTATTTCTTAAAGAAACCATAGTTGCGATTGCTTGAATAGTTTTGCCAAGTCCCATCTCATCACCTAGTAGGACTCTCTCTTGATGTAGAATATATTTTACACCCCATTCTTGATATCTACGAAGTGTACATAGTAATCCATCTGGAAAGAAAGCTTGGCCTTGAATTTCTCTGGCTAATTCCTCTGGAAGTCCGAATATAACATCATCAGTACCTAAAAGCCCAGGATTAGTTTCTTCCAAAATATTATAAAATTGAACTGAATTTTTAGAAAAGTCATTCCAAGCGACTGTAGATGTTCGTTTTAAAATGTCATTTGATTCTTTTAATAAAGTATTACACGTTCTACCATACTCAGTACTATATATCTCTTTTAGTTTTTGATAAGCAATTTCTGCATCTTTTTTTTTGTTTTAGATGTAAACAACCATTTGATAACATTTGATCCTCTACTTGCTTTTTTAGATAAATCAACAATTGTTTCCTTATTATCAAATATGATGTGTTCAGCATCTCTTGCATATGGCAAATAATCTTTGTACTTTGAAACTCTGATAACGAGATCAGAAGCATGCTTAGTTTTATTATCTATACTTAATTTAATTTTAATATTCTTTTGAGTTTCTCTAGCATACTTGTCTGCTAAGTTTTTTATAGTATATGCAGCATCTTCACTGATTCCATAAATAGATGCCAAGTTATATCTAGACATAGCTATAACATCTGCCATTGTGTCTACGCCATTATCATGAAGAGCCTTAACTCTAATACCTCTTTTTTCTCTATTAAGTTCATCAACTGATACGCCTCTTAGAACAACCATTATTTCTTGAGTGATAAATTTATCAGCTGATTTTTTTATTTCATTCTTTAGTAAAGAAGAATTTTTTATGACTTGATTTAAAGAATTTAGGCGGTCATTATGCTTTCTTATTAATTCTTTGACTTCACTACCAGAAAAGCTTCTTGCCATTTTAATCCTCCTTTGCAAATCTAATTCCGTTTTTATATTCTTTTAAAAAATGCATTTAATGTTACTTCTTGTTTTCCAAACTGAATACTACTTCCACATCACCATGACCAAGAATAGATTTTAATCCACTTTGCGTGATATCTATATGACCAAGTTTGGTAAAGTTCCAAGTATTCTCATCATAATAAATTGTGATTTGATTTCCTTGGTATAGGATTACATCTCTTGGAATTGTTGTAATATTAGTATCATTTCTAGGCAAACTAAATCCTAATGATCCTACCTTTTCAAAATTGCCATAATCATGCATAGCAACAATTACATTACCATCTTTTAACTTTTCAAGTAATGCATCCACTGAAGAGTTTTTTTCTAGTTTTATTTCTAGTACTTGGTTATTAATTGTTGCATACATATATTTTGCATTTACCTCATTATTTGTTGAGGATCTAGGCTCTTCAGTTTGAGACGGTGTCTCAGTATTAGTTGTTGATGGAGAGTTTGTGATAGTACTATTAGAAGAGCATCCCACAAACAACAATAATAGTGGTAAAAATAATAAGATTGCTATTTTTCTCATATTACATATCTCTTTTCAAAAGTTCTAGCATCTTATCTTCGTGCTTTTGGCATACTTCATCTTTCCAAGCTAAACTATCATTAGTCATTTCTGCCATTAATCTAAGCTTTAGGCTACCTTTTGCTATCATATCTTTATATGTACTCTTTTTAGCTTCAGGAGCCATATTTGAAAACTTAGAATTAACATTTCTTTGAATAATACATAGATTACCAAATGTATCTACATTATACCACTTCGTAAATGTTCCATCAGATGGGTTTTGAGGATACCAGTGTTCAACTGAATTTCTAAATTCAAAAATGAAGTCTTTATATTTTGCCTTGTTGTTTTTCCAAATTAAGTAGTCTAAATAATTTAAAACAATATGTGGTGTGTTAACTCCCATGTTATAGGCAATAGGATCTTTTGTTTCACATAACACCAAGAAATCATTCTTAACTGCTTCTTTAGCTAATCCTTCTGCAACTTCATTAAATGTTGCAAGTTTAGAATAATCATCTACATCATACAAACAATTCAATAGCTTAGTTATCCAGTGCATTACTTTAGGTGATGTATAAGAAACTCTCAAGCAGGATTGAATCATTATATTAAGCTGGTTCCTATCTTTATAAGTAGATTCCCATTCTTTCATTCTGTTAAATTCAGTATTAACATAATAAGGTTTCTTTTGAGTCTTTTGACCAGATACTCTTAAATATTTAATACTCCAAACGCCTTCTTCATTATTTAATGGATATTCTCTTTTTAATATATATTTATCAAAAAGGAAACGGCATTTAATTAAACAATTAATGAAGTTATATGAGAACCATTCTTTATCTATTTCTTTATCGTCCATTAATCCATTTTCAATAACGTTTCTAAAAGTATCAATCAACTTCTTATCATCTAATAATTCATTGATAATCTTTTCATCTGGATTTTTGTTTACGATTTGATTGTTATTAATAAATACTTTCAAGACATGAATTAGAAAATATGGGAACTCGATTATACTTTCAAATCTAACTCTATCTTCTTTTTCAGTCTCCTCATCATATAAATCAACCTTAAAATCAGATTTTATAATATCTTTAATTGAGAGCTTAGCACTTTTATATTTTTTCGGTCTATTGTTCTTTATTTCTTTAATAGAATCATCTTTAATTCTTCCCCAGTCCCAATCACATACATAATCTCTAACATTTCTATCTATGTGCATTTGAACATATCCAGTCATATCGCTACAAGCATCCCATATACTAGCAAATGCATCTCTATCTTCTGAAGTTTTTAGATAGCTCATTAACATAGCTTTTAGAATATCATGCTGTTCTAATTGTTCTCCTCTAGTATTCATGATTTCAAAATATCTATTTAAATCTGTATGTTCAGGAACTTCTATTCTATAAATAACAACGTTTCTTAATTTTGCTATAAAGTCATTTACATCAATGCCACTTTCATTAAATTTGTTTTTAATTACAGTAATACCATTGATGATAGTTTGCTCTAACATCTTATCTTCAACATCATTGTCTTTCAAGTGTGTTAATGTATAGTTTGATTTATCTCTGCATTCAAAAATTAGTGAATTCTTTTGACTTAGATTCAAATAATTAAAAAGTAGATATAATGTTGTTAATCTTTGCTGACCATCAATAACTTCATATAAGTTTTCTTCTCTTTTATGAACAATTAATGAACCTAAATAATATGTATCATCATAATCGTTAATGTCATCAATTAATTGTATTATTTCATTATCAGTCCAAGCATACGCTCTTTGATAAAGAGGTACCATATACTTATCGTCTGAATTGAATAATAAGTTATTATCATCAACAATTCTAAATTCTTTAATTAAAGCTTGCATAAAATTAGTCCTCTTTACCATTCATAATTCTTAATTCTTTATATAATTTGGACCATTTTTTATCTGCAGGTTCATTATTATCTCTATCAACTCTAATCATTAAATTAGCTATATCATTGTGATATCTAGCATAAACAATCTTTGAGAACATAGGAATGTTGTTTGTATATCTATCATTCCACTCTCCAGAAGCATATTTATTAATACTATCAAAGCCAAGATTCTGCATATCTATTCTTAGCATAAATGCCCAAATGAATAGCTTTTTAATAGCTTGTTCATCGAAATTATGGAATTTATCATAATAGCAAAGAACTGCACACTCGAATAAGTCTACAGCATATTTAAATCCAACTGATTTGTCAGAATCAATTATCTTTTTAATATTCTCAAATTTGGTATTAGATTCTAGTTCTCTATTAATGTCATTTAGTAATATTAAATAATGAGCTACCATTTCAAAGAAATCATTTCCTGAAATAAATGGCTCAGTTATTTGAAAATATGGATCTGCTTTCTTTGCTCTTTTAGCATATGTATAAGATGAAGATTCAGAAATGCCCTTATAATTATCTATTTCATTTGCAGTAAATGTTTTAGTCTTTTCTCTTTTTGCCCAGTTAAGAATTGAGAATAAATAAACATCAAATAAATTACAAATACTATTAGGATTAAAAGACTCCCATTTAGATACAGCATGGAACATTTCGTATGGTTCATTTTGCATTTCTCTTAAATGATACGCTTTTAATAAATCATGAGGATCTAGTTCTTTTCCTCTTGTATTTTGAGAATCAAATAACTGGAACGCACTAGTTAATTTATCAACCGTTAAAACAACTACTTCTATGCCATTAGATAGAATCTTTTTGAAGTTTTCTTTTAATTCATTACTTCTCAGTGAGAACCAATTTCTTATACATTCATAATTATTATGGATATTAGTTTGAACGATTTTACTATTGAAATTATGATGTAATAAAGAGCAATCAAAAGACGAATCTAAATAGCACTTAATCAGTACCAATGTAATTAGTCTTTGCTGACCATCAATGATGTCAAATTTATTTTCAGATTCCTCATTTTTATGCAAAATAATAGTTCCTACTCTATATTTGAAATCAGAGTATTTCTCATATTCATCTATAGCAACAGCAATATCATTTAATAAATCAATTGTACTTTTATTTTGCCATTTATAAGGTCTTTGATAATTTGGAATATCTAGATTAATTTTCAATAAATCATCAATTGACATTAATTCAATCATTTTCCATCGCTCCTTCTAAAACACATTATTTAGATACTAACTTACTTAAAGTTCTATATCTTTGATATAGTGTGTCATCTTTTTTTACATTTCCACCTAAGTCTTCTATTGCTTTTCCTATAATAGCTTTCTTGTTAGGCTTGGCATTGTTTGGTATTTCTTTTCCATCACTTAAATCTATGATTGCTAAGACACCATCTTTACTTGTTGTACCTTTATACTTCTTACCAGTAAGGCTTGATGTAAATTCAATATCTTTAAAATGATGCCTATTTTGAGGAAGTATTATTTGCTTTTCTTCCAAAGCATCAGTTGTTTCATCAAATATTTCTTCTTTTGCTTGTTTTGGATATATAACTGTTCCATCAAAAGCAGCTAATAATTGTTTAGCTAAATCTAAGTCAACAGAAAATAATTCAGTGTCGCCTACCTGACTCTTCTTAAAAATAGTATGTAACAATACCTCTTTTGCATCGTAATCATCAACTTTTATTGCGAACTGTCTCTTTAATCCAGCAACATTACAATATCCGTTGTGTTCAAGTTGATACATCCTTGAATCATATTGATCTGATTGACATTTGCCAGTCTTAATTAATCCATCAACTACAGTTGAAGTTAAATATATTATTCCTTTTGCCATAATTCCTCCACATTAAATACTACTTATAATTTATTTGAATCGTCTAGTATAACGACAGTTTTTAGTTGAAAAGTTTTGACATCCATAGAAATTACCATAAGGTCCATACCTTTTAACAAGAAGTCCACCACATCTTGGACAGTGATTTCTATCTATTACCACTGATTCTTTTTCTATATTTTCAGTTTCTACATTTTCACTTTCTTCTTTAACAACAATTTGATTACTTTTATTTTTTGATATCCTATACTTAATTACAAATACACTAACAATAATAATGGTCAGTACGACACCTGCAATTAAATAAGCCCACCATTGGAATTCACATAGCCATTTAATAAATTTTGCTATCCAAATACATACAAATGATAAAGCTAAAAATACTATCAATCTTACAATCCAATGGCAATCACTCATTATATCTGAATCATAAAAGCCTAATGCATCGAATATTATTCCAATCATTCCAAATGCAAATAAAAAGGATATGATACCAATAATAGATAAAATGATAGTATCAGCAGTTTGATTACCAGTTATTTCTATAAAATTTGTTATTAATTCAAACAAACCTTGCATTTAAAATTCATTCCTTTCCTGAGAGACAATCCTAAAACATTTCAAATTTTCAAAAGTATAAAACTTATATTCATTATATCAAAAAACTCTTTATTTTACTATTGTTTGAGCCCTATTTATTAAGATTTACTTTTAATAATTGTTATTATGAGAAGATTGGTAACTATGGACCTGTAAAACTTGAAGATTTGCCTTTTGACATACCTGATTCTTGGACATGGATAAGATTAAAAGATTTAATTCATATTCAAACAGGTGCTTCCTTTAAAAAAGAACAATCTATACAAGAAGCCAAGAGCGGTTTTGTTAGAGTTTTACGTGGAGGTAATATTTTACCTTTCCAATTCTTACTAAAAAACGATGATTTATACATTCCTCAAGAGCTTGTTTCAAACGACATCCTACTTAGAAAAAATGATCTAATTACTCCTGCTGTAACTAGCTTAGAAAATATTGGAAAAATAGCGGTTATTACGAATGATCTAATTAATGTGACAGCAGGTGGATTCGTATACATTTTTAGACCATACATTGATGATGAAATACTTTCTAATTTAATCGCTGACTATGTCTCAAGTTCTGCTTACCAGTCAATGATGAAAGATATCACAAAGAAATCCGGTCAAGCTTTTTATAATATGAACAAAGAAAAGCTTCTTCAGTTATATTTCCCAATAGCTCCATTTGCTGAAATGATTCGTATTGTACATAAAGTTAAGAAATGCGAGCCATTAATTGATAAATATTCACTTATTGAGGAAAAATTTTCTATCCTTGAAGAAGAATTCCCTGAAAAAATAAAGAAATCAATTCTTCAGTATGCAATCGAAGGAAAACTGGTTAAACAAGATCCTAATGATGAACCTGCATCTGTTCTTCTAGAACGTATAAAGGCAGAAAAGGAAAATCTGATAAAAGAAGGTAAAATCAAACGTGACAAGAACGAATCTTACATCTTCCAAGGTGATGATAAAAATTATTATGAGAACTTGCCTGAAAATTGGTGTTTTGTTCCTTTAGGAAGTCTTGGAACCTTGACACGTGGCTCAGGGATTAAAAGGTCAGAAACCGTAAATAACGGTTATCCTTGCATAAGATACGGGGAGTTATATACGACGTATAATACAAGTTTTGTTCATGCAAAATCTTTTATTCCTAAAGAGCTATATGACAGATCTCATAAAATCAAAACTAATGATGTAGTTATGTCACTGACAGGTGAAAATAAAGAAGATATTTCAAAAGGCCTAGCCTATTTAGGATTAAACGAAATTGCAATGGGCGGAAATATGGCTTGTTTTTCTCATCACAAAATGAATCCATTATATTTGGTTTACCTCTTGAACTCGCCATATGGTATATCGATTAAACGACAATTAGCAACTGGAGACATCATTGTTCATATGTCAAATGATAGACTATCATCAATAGGAATCCCTGTTCCACCTTTAAATGAGCAAGAAAGAATATGTGAAAGAATTATGTCTATTTGTCGATTAATTGATTAATTTTGCTCACTTTTTCATGAGTGGAGACTTGGATTCTGTAAGGTGGTATTGGAATTAATGTTTCTCTAATTGCATCTATAGATATCGACTCTTGCGCTGTAGCTTTTTTGAACTTTGTTAATTCATTAAAGCCGCTATATGATTTCAAGTAGTAAAAAACATACTCTTCAGTAACGTTGGTGTTGTAGTTATTATATATTTCTATTTTTCCAACATTTGATCCTAAGTGGTATATGCCTTCTCTATAATGTATCCCTACATTACCAATTGTGCTTACATATGGAGTTAAAAGGCATTTTTTAGTAACTTGGCTACGAGAAAGATGGTTAGATATTTCTAATGGAATGTGACCTTCAAATTCATATATCACTTTTGAGTTTTGGACATTTTTTCCTTTAAAAAGTGGTATCCCATCAGATGTCAAATTAGGATTGACGTACTGAGTATATTCAAATCCTGCCAGCTTCGTTATAAAAGCAATGTTTTTTAATTTAGTCCAAGACCTATATCTTTAGAGATGGAAAAACTAAAGAAGTTAAATGGGATTATAAATCTAGAAGTCATTCCTGGACTAAAGAAATGAAAGAAAAAGCTAGAATTGCTGCACTTAAAAAATATGGAGGTGATGATAAATGCCAAAAGTAACACTTATTCCATCAACAATTAATCCATTGACTCATACAGCCATAGATTCTATAACGAAAAGACGTGTATGTGGCTATGCTAGAGTTTCTACAGATAGAGATGAACAATTTACATCATATGAAGCTCAAGTTGATTATTATACTAAACTTATTAAATCTAAAAAGGAATGGGAATTTGTATGTGTTTATACTGATGAAGGTATTACTGGAACATCTACAAAGAAAAGAGATGGCTTTAATCAAATGATAGCTGATGCTTTAGATGGTAAAGTTGATCTCATTGTAACAAAGTCTATTTCTAGATTCGCAAGAAATACTGTAGATACCTTAGTTAATATTAGAATGCTTAAAGAAAAAGGTGTTGAAGTATATTTTGAAAAAGAAAACATTTATACCTTTGATTCATCAGGAGAACTTCTTCTTACAATTATGTCATCTTTAGCTCAGGAAGAATCTAGATCTATATCAGGTAACGTTACATGGGGTAAAAGAAAAGCATTTCAAGATGGTAAAGTATCTCTTCCTTATAAAACATTTCTAGGATATAAAAAAGGTGAAGATGGCTTACCTCAGGTTGTAGAAAAGGAAGCTGATTTAGTAAGACGAATTTATAGAATGTTTATATCTGGAATGAACCAATCAACAATCGCTAGAATTCTAATAAAAGAAAAGATACCAACTCCAGGAGGCAAAACGCACTGGCAGTATTCAACAATAGATTCTATTTTAAGAAATGAGAAATATAAAGGTTCCGCTCTTCTTCAAAAAAGATATACTGTAGATTTCCTTACTAAGAAAGTTAAGAAAAATGAAGGTGAAGTTAATCAATATTATGTTGATGAATCTCATGAAGGTATTATTGATAAAGATGATTGGGATATCGTACAAGCTGAACTTTATGAAAAAGAAAAAATACCAACCAAATCACGTTCAGACAGTGTCTTAGCTGGTAAGATTATATGCGGTTGTTGTGGTAAAGTGTATGGTTCTAAAGTATGGCATTCAACTGATAAATATAGAAAAGTAATATGGCAGTGCAACAATAAATATAATGGCGATGTATGTGATACTCCTAACATTCAGGAAAATGCCGTTAAATCACTGTATTTAAAAGCCTTAGGAAAACTATTAGATGATAAAGAAAAGCTAATTGAAGGCTTAATTTATGTGCGAGACAACGTCTTTAGTGATGATTTCATAAAAGAAATGGGTGACACAAAAAATGAACTTGATTTAATATCTGCAGGTATTAGAAAGCATATAGATGATAATGCCAGAAAAGAATCTGATGTTACTGAATATATGAATTACTACAAAGAACTTACAATCAGGTACACCAGAACTCAAGATAAATGGAATGACCTTCTTCGTGAAGAAGTTAATCGCAGAATGAAAGTCATCAAGATAAACGGCATGATTAAAGAAATAAGGGACTTAAATAAATTAAACTTAGAATTCAACAATAGATTATTCAATCTTACAATCAGCCATATTAAAGTAAATACTAATGGAAACTTAGACTTTGTCTTTAAAGATGAATCTATAATTACACTACCTTATGAGGCCTAGGATGTAATAGTCTTAGGTCTTTTTTATGGTTCGAGTCCCATCGATGCCTAGGATCTTAGCATTAAACCTAGAGAAACAATAATTTTTATAAAATCTGTCACGTCTGTCACGCTCTGTCACGTTTTTGGGTGTGACACTTTTTTATCTATTTAGAGCTCAAAACCTGCAAAAGCATATCAAATATAGGTGTTTTAGCACCAAAATCATTAGTTTTAGCTTCTAGTGTCACGTCTGTCACGTTTGTCACGCCATTTCCTAGTGTATTTATGAAAATTATTAATTACAGCATTATATACATATATTTATATATATAGTAGTAGTTTAACGATATATAACAATTTAACGATTACTTTTGTATTAAGAGATTAGTACTTCTATTCTTATGCACCCTATTTAAATTACTACTATAAATTTTGATGAAAACTTATGAAAATATGCTGTTTTTAGGCTCAAAATAACAAAAAAAGTCCAATACACTTGGTATTGAACGATTTATACGATAATGGTGACCCGTACGGGATTCGAACCCATGAGTGCATGCGTGAAAGGCATGTGAGTTAAGCCACTTCTCCAACGGGCCATATAAAATGGCGCTTAGTGCAGGGCTCGAACCTGCGACCGATCGGTTAACAGCCGATTGCTCTGCCAGCTGAGCTAACTAAGCGGCTTGATTATTGTAGCATGTGCCAAATTATAATGCAATATTTTTTTGAAAAAATTTAAATTAAATATTGAATTTGTTTTGCAATATCAATTGATTTTTTCTCATCGAATAATAATTTAATTATTTCTAATCCAAGATCTATACTTGCACCTAGACCTCTTGCTGTAGATATTAATCCGTCTGTTATAACTTTTTCTGGATAGTATATAGCATCTTTTAAATATTGTTCAAATCCAGGATAGCATGTAGCTTTTTTATTTTTTAAAAATCCGTGATGCCCTAAAATTACTGCAGGAGCTGCACAAATTGCAGCTATTCTTTTATTATTTTCTAATTGTTTATCAATTAATTTGATAATTTTTGAATTGTTTGACAAATTTGCCGCTCCAGGCATTCCACCGGGAAAAAATAATATATCAGCATCTTCATAGGAATAATTTTCTAAAAGATTATCAGCTTTAATGACAATTCCGTGAGAGAATTTGACATCCAAAGAATTGGTTATAGAAATTGTTTTTGTTTCGATTCCAGCTCTTTTTAAAATATCAACTACATTGATATATTCCCCTTCTTCATTTCCATCAGCGATAAAGGTATAACATTTTTTCATTTTTCAGCTCCTCAAATATTCTTTTTTGTTACTATCATAAATCTCCATTTGTTCGAATAATCTTTTAAAAATTCATAATTGAATCTTGGAAAAAAAGATTTGAATTTCAAATATTCATCATGATGCAACGCTGAAGTTTCAAAAAAAGCTATTCCATCTTTTGAAAGAACTTTGGAAAGATTTGTTAAAATTCGATAATATGGTTCCATTCCATTATTAGGAGCAAATAAAGCCATTTCTGGTTCGTATTTTATTTCTTCTCCAATTTCATCATCTGTTCCGATATAAGGCGGATTTGAAACAATTAAATCAAACGTTTTTTTGCTTCTAAGAAATTCGGATAGAAAATCGCTTTGCACAATTTCGTAGTCTACGTTATTATGTTTGGCATTTAATGTTGCAACTTTTAAAGCAGGTACAGATAAATCAGATAATGTAACAGGAATATTTAATTGTTTGCTGAGCGAAATACCGATAACTCCACTTCCAGTTCCAATGTCTAAAATATTGGTAAATTTTTTAGTTGATGCATAGCGTTTGATTATCAAATCCACTAATTCTTCAGTTTCTTGTCGTGGAATCAATACGGCTGGAGTAATTTTGAATTTTAATTTATAAAAAGTCACTTCACCAATTAAGTAATCAATAGGATAATTTGGGTTGTTCTTTATAGTTTTTAAAATAGGTTGAAGTATATTATCATCTAATTCAAGCTCGCTGCTTAATTCGTATTTTAATGAAAATAAGCGCTCGATTAAACGACGACTAGCAAAATAGTCGTATTTTGAGTTTTTAGTTAATATTCTTAGAAACTCATAAGCTTTCACTTTTTCATTGACTCCAAGACTAAATCTTTTTGATGCTCAGTTAAAAGAGCTTCAATAATTTCATCCAATTCACCTTCCATTACACGATCAAGTTTTTGTGTTGTAAAGCCAATTCTATGATCGGTAACTCTATTTTGTGGATAATTGTAGGTTCTAATTTTTTCGCTTCTTTCGCCAGTACCAACTTTAAGTCTTCTTTCAGCACCGATTTTAGCATTTTGTTCTTCATCATATTTGGCTTTTAATCTAGCTCTTAAAAGTTCCATTGCTATTTCACGGTTTTGTATTTGTGATCTTTCGACTTGGCAGGTGACAACAATTCCAGTAGGTACATGGGTAATACGAACGGCACTTTCAGTTTTATTGACGTTTTGTCCACCGGCACCTTGGCTTCTATATGTATCTATTTCAAGATCGCTTTCGTTGATTTTTACATCTACTGCGGTTGTTTCTGGCATAACTAATACCGTGGCAGTTGATGTATGAATTCGACCATTTGTCTCTGTCTTCGGAACACGTTGAACACGGTGGGATCCACTTTCAAATTTTAACTTTGAATAGACATCTTTCCCTTTAATTTTAAATGAAACGAAGGAAAATCCCCCCAAACTTGTAGGAGATTCATCGATAAGTTGCATTTTCCAATGATTTTTTTCAGCGTATTTAACATACATTCTATAAAGATCACCAGCGAAAATATTTGCTTCATCACCGCCGACAGCACCACGGATTTCCATGATAATGTTTTTCCCATCATTTTCATCTTTAGGAAGCAATGAGATTTGAATCTTATCATATAATTCTTCCATTAAATTTGATTGCTTTGTGTATTCTTCAGAACCTAAAAGTTGTAATTCAGGATCTTTTTCCATCTTTAATAATTCAGCATCTTCCTTGTTTTGTTTAGCTTGGAGATATTGATTATATAGATTTACTGTTTCTTCAATATTGCTATGTTCAATATTTAAACTGCGAACTTTATCAGAATCTTTTAAAATTTCATCATCTGTTAATAATCTATCTATTTCATCATAGCGTTTTTTGGTAATTTCAGCTGTGTCTAATACATAATCTTTTTCCATTATCTTTTCCTCTTTCTACTATTAGGGTTTACATTGTAACGTCTTTTAATTTTCTTTTCTTTTTCCCAAATTTCTTTATCGTACCAATGAGTTTTTATATTCATATAAGAATATTTGTAAAACTTATCATTGATGTGCATAGCCATATAAATATATGACATTCCTAAGAAGATCAAAAGACCTATAATGGTATATTTTGCTCCTTGGCTTAATCCTTCTGGACTATAGGACAAAGTGTAGTTTATAAATTGATTTTCTTCGTTGCTATTAATAGATTCAAATCCGATTAATCCGCCTTGTGAGCGATACATTTTAACATTTTCTGATGTTGCTTTTCCACCTTCAATATAAGAGCGTGTTAAAGTCCAACCATTATCGTATGGAATATTCAAGACTGTATAATGTAATTTATCTTCAGTGAAATCAGTAGTAAACTTCAAAGTATTTGCGTCACGATAGGTGATATTGTAGTGTTTATTCTCTTCAAGTTGCTTATCTGTATCTTCAATGTATTGAGAATAATATGAATATTGAACTGAAGGTTGTGGGAACATATTTGTGAGTGAAGTTGTATTATTTCCACGAATATCACCCATGACAAATCCAACTATCTTTTTAACTGGTCGATCTGTATAAAATCCACGGGCATATTTCCAGTCATAAGAACCATCATAGGTATTAACATAATGGTGATCATAATTGATTATTTGATCATCTTCATCGATTAGGAAGAATTTTAAATTGAAGCCGAATTTAGCATTAACACTGACATAGCAACCGGAATCCTTATCATCGCGATTAGCTCCAGAGCAGACAGGAGTATTGAAATTCATTACGATTCTTGTCCAATAAGGAAGATAACCATTGATGACATATTCATTTCCATCTTCATCTATAGGAGTTTTGCTATGGGATTTATCAAGATCATTCCATCTTGTATAAATCATATCGCTTTCTATTTCAGAAACTTCATTATAGCTTCCATTTTCAGTTCCTAAAATATGACTTCCATCAGAAGACCAGTCAGGAATTCTAACTTCTAAATTATAACTTGCATTTGATAAAGTTCTTGTTGCTTTTGAATAATAAGATGAAGAATTGTTCAAAGTATCATTTTCTCCAGAAAGATGATTAAATGTTTTTGCATCTTCAGATTTTAAAGTCTTTAAATCATCGCTATTGATTATTCCGTATTTTAAGTAAACTGTTTCATTTTTATTTTCATTTACATAACTTGTGGACATAGCACTAGAAGAAATTAATGTGTCATATGTAAAGAATGTATCGATATAGCGAGTATTTAAATATAATTTGTGATTTGTTTTATTCTTTTCAAGAACATTTTGTAAATTTTTTAATTCTTCATCGCCATTTGCATCAAGTGTTGAGACATCGACAAAACCATAAGGAATGTTGACATCATCTGCTTTTAATAAATAGTATTTAATGCCTAATATTGAATCAAGATTATATCTTTTTTCATTGACACTCATCGACCAAGAATCATTGTAATTAATTCTTGACCATCTTAACATATCTCTTAAATCAGTAGCGTAGTTAGTGTTAAATGTTGATATACCATTGTATCCGATGTTCATTTGATAGTTATTGGCACCGCGATCTACGGTAGAATCAAAAATTCTAAAGAAAGTTGTATCGTAATTATTTAAGGCAGAGACTATTTCTCTTTCTTGTGAAAGATTGTTGATACCTCCAGCTAAATCTTGATATCTTTGAACTCCTTGACCAACGATTGTCGCATTTCCTTGAATTACAGCTTCTAAAGCAACTAAAGCCAAAACAATATTTGGAAGTTGTTGCTTTTTGAACATTGTGCGCATGATAACATAGCAAATTAAAGAATAAATAATTTGATATATGACAACCCAGTTTCGACCATCAGGATCATAGAATGTATTGGTATTGTTCTTTTGAATATTATCGGCTAAGAAATATGTGATAATCATCATGGTAATTGAAAAGACAATACTTATATCTAAATAGTATTTAGGCATTTCTTTTCTGTTTTCAAAGTGAATTAAGAAAAAGACAATCATCCAGCAAGAAGCCATAACTTCCCAACGGCCATATAAAGCAGAACCACCGAAAAATACGTAATAGGCAAAAGGAGTAAAAAGCATTAGCATTGTGCCAAAACATCCGACAAGATGAGACCATTTTTTGGTTCTTATTGAATCTAAAATTGAAGGAACAAGCATGAGCATTAAAGGAGTGAAAACAAAGATTGAACTCATAGTGTTGTTATACCATCTTGGACGATACAAATTGCTAGAGAAACAATTGAAGTTCATAAAGAAGAACGATGATAAAGGATAAGCGGCTTCATAACTTGTTGGGAAAACAAACAATAATTTTAATAAGGATAAAGAATCTTTAGCATCGAGTAATTGTTTGAAATAATTTGAACCATTTCTAATTGAAGAAATATTTAAACCGACTTTTAATGAAGGAATCCAAACGACAGCTGTGATCATTACGCCAGCTAGATATCCTAAAACACCTTCAGCAAAAATTCTTAAAGTTTCATTTCCAGAACGAGTTTTCCAAGTTTGAATTACTCTGAAGAAAACGTACACCATACTGGAAATCAAAAAACATATCATGAAGAAATAATTGGTAAATCCTAATAAGCAGATAGAAATTATCAAAACGATATTTCCTTTTTTGCTCAGTACTCTTTCAATTCCCCATAAAAGCAAAGGTAAAAAACAAACTACATCAAGGAAATGGAACCAGAGATTATAGAAAATATATCCGCAGAATGCGAAGGCGATAGCTCCGATTCGTTTTGTTGATTCTTGCATTTTGAAAGAGCCAAGATAACAATAGAATAACAATCCAGCAGTGGTTATTTTGACCATTTGTAAAATTCCTTGAATTTGTGAAATCCAATTTCTAGGAAAAATTAAATATATAAGAGTCCAAGGAGAAGTTAAATTATAAAAAGAATAAGCCCCAATATTGTTTACACCGAGAAATCCTGATGTGTCCCAAAGAGGAAAAACTCCTGTTTGGAAGAAATAATGCCAATCATCATAAGCATTATAAGCAAAAGGAATCATTTGTAAGACATAATCACCACCCATAGGAACGGTAAACATATTTGTAAAATATGTTGTGGCGAAACATAAGAAAGACAATACAAATAAAATAAATCCTATTTGGCAATATTTATTTCTTTTAATTTTATCCCATTGTCTTTTTAACCAAATTTGGCCTTCTTCAAGCCAATGAGGAATATAATATGGAATTAAATCTTGAAAAAAGTATTTAATTGAATTGGTATTCATTATAAATCTCCTTTTTTTGTTTAGCTATGCTATGGGTGATATTTTAACACAAAAATATATCGCTGTTAAGTGACTGGAGAATCTAACATATTACTTATTGTGGAATAATTAGCAGTAAAATATTTAAAAATCTATTTTATTG
>OGQX01001521.1_pt1 | contig 20743 bp, 20 predicted proteins | sample 1553291 | NCBI WGS metagenome assembly OGQX01 (sample SAMEA2580030, study PRJEB22360) | human gut metagenome | biome: human gut; feature: human-associated habitat; material: faeces | place: Denmark | collected 2008/2010
ATTCCCCGGCGAAGGAACGGCCCAGATTCTTTCTGGTTTCCGAATTCAAAAAGTCCATAATCAGAAGCCCCTTTCTCTGGAAAGGATACCCTGTTTTGCGGTATAATATGCAAAGAAACGTCCCGGAACGGCAAGCCGTTCCGGGACAAACTATTTAACGATTACAGCAGATCCTTCACCAGAGACAGGGCAGCCTCGTCCGCCACCAAGGTAAAGTCGGGGTGCAGCTGGAGGATGGAGCCGGGCGCCTGAGGCTTGATGGGGCCAAAGAAGCAGTCCTTCACGGCCTGTGCCTTCTTTTCGCCGTTGACCACCAGCAGAACGCGCTTCGCCTTCATGATGGAACCGATGCCCATGGTGTAAGCGTGGGTGGGAACGTCATCCCGGGAAGCAAAGAAGCGGGCGTTGGCGTCGATGGTGGAAGCGGTCAGCGCAACCTTGTTGGTGCCCTTGACGAAAGCGTCCCGCAGGCTCGTTGAAGCCGATGTGGCCGTTGGGGCCGAGGCCCAGCAGCTGGAGATCAGCGCCGCCGAAGGCATCGATGACGGCGTCATACCGGGCGCACTCCGCTTCGGCGTCGGGGTTCATGCCGTTGGGGATGTTGCAGTTGGCCTGATCGATGTTCACATGGTCGAACAGGTTGGAGCGCATAAAGTAAGCATAGCTCTGGTCGTGATCCTTGGTCAGGCCCACGTACTCGTCCAGGTTCACGGTTCTGACCTTGGAGAAGTCCAGATCGCCGGCTTCGTACTTGGCGATCAGTTCCTTGTAAGTACCCACGGGGCTGCTGCCGGTTGCCAGACCCAGCACGCAGTCGGGCTTCAGATAAATCTGGGCAGCGATAATATTGGCGGCCTTGCGGCTCACGTCGTTATAATCCTTGGCACGAATCAGTCTCATTGGTAAAGTTCCCCTTTCGTAATTGGCTGACGGTATTATACCATCCTTTTCATTTTCTGTACAGTACTTTCGGGGTTTTTAGTTTATTTTGGTAAATCCATTCGTATTTCGTGACCATGTTTTATATGGGGAGTATCTGGCCTTATTTTATATCGTAGATTTGGTACTATATTTATAGCCAGAACTTGCTATACTGTTTCCATACCAATTCGGGAGGTAATTCACCATGGAAAAGAAACATACCCTGACCACACGGAAAATCGTTTTCGCGGCGCTGATGGCGGCTTTGACCGTAGCCGGTTCCGCGCTTCGCGTCACCCTGCCTCTGGATATCGCGGGAACCACGTCCTTCCATCTGGGCAACATCATGTGCGCCCTCAGCGGCATTCTGCTTGGCCCATGGCTGGGCGGTCTGGCCTCCGGCCTCGGTTCCGCCATTTATGATATCATGAACCCGCTGTACATCTCCGAGTGCTGGATTACCTTCCTGACCAAAGGTGCTTACGGCCTCGTCGCGGGTCTCATCATCCGGGCGGGCGGAAAGAAATTCGGCTATGTCAAAGCGCTTCTCGCCACGCTGTCCGGAGCGCTGACCTACGCGGTGCTGTACCTCGCCAAGAGCTATTTCTACAGCGGCCTGCTCATCAAAGGTCTGACTCCCGACGCGGCGCTGCTTACCGTCATCGCCAAACTCCCCGCCACTGCGTTCAATGCCGTGGTTGCCCTCGTCTTCGCCCCCATCCTCGCGGTCGCCATCCAGAAGGCGCTGGAGGAAAACCATCTGACGGTGGAATAACGTCAAAATATGCGGGATGCAGAACTCTCTGCATCCCGTTTTTTATGGCTGCACCTTGGGATATTCTTCCCAGTCCAAATCCTGATAGGGATATACCCTGCCCCAGCCGCTTTCTGTCCGCTGAATGCTGCTCCTGTGACCGGACAGCAGCCGGACAATGTCGTAGACATTGATCCATATCTCCGAATTACATTCCTTCTGGCTCTCGTCGAATACCAGTTCCAGACCGAAATGCAGATGCACCGTCTCGATGTTGTTGACATTTTCCCGGTCGGAATAGCCGGTTCTGCCCATGAAGCCGATGACGTCCCCCGCCTGCACCATGTCCCCCTCGGCAAGCCCCGGGGCAAAGGGCGTATCCTTCTGAAGGTGGGCGTAATAATAGTAGCGGCGGCTGTCAAAGCTGCGGATGCCCACCCGCCAGCCGCCGTACCGGTTCCAGCCCATGGCCTCTACCACGCCGCCTTCCACCGCCACGACGGGCGTTCCCAGAGCGCCCATCAGATCGTTGCCTAAATGCTTCCGCCGGAATCCAAAGGAACGGGCCACGCCGAAATCGTCGCAGTGGCTGTAGCCGTACCCCGCCGCGATTGGCGAGAACGCTTTCAAGCCGTAGGTCGCCGCCCACTGCCCGTCCTTTTCGATGGCGTAGCTGCCCACAAGGCCGCCCAGAGCGGCCGTGTACGCCCGGTGGTAGTAGTCATAATATTTGTACAGGTCGCCCAGCAGCTGTTCCGGCTGTTTGTCCTTTTTCAAATCGGAAACTGCCTGCTTCACCGAAGCAAGAGCGCACTTTCCCCCGGTGCGGCAGGCCGCCAGCGCCAATATGTCAATCCACGAAATGTGCTTTTCCTGTTCAAAGGTCGCGATGTCCTGATCCAGCGCGTACTTCATGGACTCATAGGGCACGTTAAAATCCACCCACTTAATGGTCTCCGCCTGAACCGGCAGCACCAGCATGGGAAGGATCAATATGGACGCCAAAAGCCGCTTCATATTCTCACCTCTTGGGTTAGAATATGAAGCGGCCGATTTTTTATCAATGGAAATAAATGGACGTTACGTTAAATCCCGCACTACGTCCTTCGCCACCCGGTAAATATCCTCCATGGTGGTCAGGGACGAGATCTGATTTTTATAGTATCCGCTGTGGGGAACGCCCTTTAAGTACCACGCAAAGTGCTTCCGGGCTTCCAGACAGGCTATGTGTTCGCCGTGGTCTTCCTCGGCAAGCTGGAATTGCCGCACCGCCACCGCCACCCGGTCTTTGAGACAGGGGCGTCCGGCATAAACTTTTCCGGCAAGGGCGGCGTTGACCTCCTGAAAAATCCATGGGTCGCCGAACACACTCCGGCCAATCATCAGCCCGTCCGCCCCGGTTCGTTTCAGGCAACGCACCGCCGCCTCGCCGCCGGTGATATCGCCGTTGGCAATGACGGGGATGGTCAGCTGCTCCTTGACCTTGTGGATGGCGTCCCAATCGGCGGTGCCGCTGTAGAGCATACTCCGGGTGCGCCCGTGTACCGCCACCATGGCCGCGCCGCTGTCCTCCATGCGCCGGGTAAAGTCCAGCACGTTGATGCTGCCCTTGTCCCAGCCCAGGCGGCATTTGACGGTGACGGGCACGTCCACCGCTTTGACTACGGCTTCCACGATCTTCCCCGCCAGCTCCGGCGTGCGCATCAGGCCGCAGCCGTCGCCGTTGTTCGCAACCTTGGGCATGGGGCAGCCCATGTTGATGTCCAGAAAATCGCAGCCGGAAATTTCCAGCGCCAGCCGCGCTCCCTCTGCCATGGTGTCCGGGTCGTTGCCGAAAATCTGCGCACCGCAGACGCTGCCCGGATTTTTCCGGAGCAGCTTCGCGCTTTTCTGATCCCGGTACACCAGCGCACGGGAGGACACCATTTCCGTCACGGTAACGCCTGCCCCCAGCTCGGCGCAGACGGTACGGAAAGCCCAGTCCGTGACCCCGGCCATGGGCGCAAGGAACACGGGGTTATTCACTTCGATCGTTCCGATTCGCAATACCCTCACCTCATCCGCAGGGAAAATCTCCCTCGGGCGGCGCCCCGCCGCCCGCAGCAATATTGGGGATTGTATCACAAATCGGGCAGTTACGCAACCTTAAAACAGCACTGTAATCAACCATGTCAGCCCGGTCAGCAGCGCGCCGCCAGCCGCCCACACCGCGCCGTAAAGGTACAGATGCCGCTTCTTTTTCGTCCGGTCGCCGGTGTGGATGGCTTTTTGGGCTTCCTTCAAAAGCGCCTCGTCGGTGACCCCCTCCCCCACCGCGTTGTCCTTGAGAATGAAGATCGCCTGTTCAAACAGCTTCGGGTCGGGAGAATGCACCACGATCACCTGACGGGAAATGCCTTTTACCATAATTTACCGCCTCCTTATGGAAAAGTTTTCCCACAAGGAGGCGATTTATACCATCATGGTTTATTCTTCGTCCTTCGGCCGCTTATACCGCCCCTTCGGCTCCCAAGCCGCCAGCGGGTAACGCTGCATGGCGCCGAAAATTCGCTCCTTCAGATCGGGATAGGTTTTGCTCAGCTCGAAAATCAGCTGCTTGACCTCTCCCCGCTTCGTGACCTTGTCCACAGGACAGCGGTTTTGCAGCACCGGCAGGTTCATACGCGCCGCAAAATTGTCCAGCGTCTTTTCGTGAATGTACAGCATGGGGCGTATCTGCACGATGCCGGTTCTGTCCAGATTGGTCACCGGCTGGAAGCAGTTGATGCGCCCCTCGAACAGCAGCGACATAAGAAACGTCTCCACCGCGTCGTCATAGTGATGTCCCAGCGCCAGCTTGTTGAAGCCCTTGTCCAGAATCGCCTGATTCAGCGCCCCCCGGCGCATTTTGGCGCACATGGAGCAGGGATTCTTCTCCTTGCGGTGGTCAAAAATAATGGGCGCAATCTCCGTCTTCACCACGGTATAGGGCACGTTCCACTCCTCGCACAGCGCCGCGACCTGGGAATAGTCCATCCCCAGCCCCATATCAATGGTGATCGCTTCCAGCTCGTATGGCTTATTAAAGTATTCCCGCAGCCCCGCCAGCAAAATCAGCAGGGCGAGAGAATCCTTCCCTCCGGACACGCCCACGGCAATGCGGTCGCCCGCCTCGATCATATGATAGTCGTCCACGCACCGCCGAACCAGTCCCATCAGCTTTTGCATAGTTGTTTTTCCTCCGAAATCCGCTTAAAATAGGACGTTAGAAAACGAGAGCATTCGCGATTATTTTCGAGTATTTGGAAGATCATTCGGTATTTCATAAAATTTCTCAAAAATGCTGTTGACATTTGATTTTTAATGTGGTATAAAGTTCAAGCGTCCTGAAGGCATTATACTTCAGGCATCTGAGAATGTCAAAATATTTTAATCCAAATTGGAGGAAATCATAATGTCCACTACTCTGCTGAAAAAGGAGACCCTGGAGCGCAAGTGGTATGTGATCGACGCTGCCGGCAAGCCTCTGGGCCGTACCGCTGTCGCCGCCGCTAACCTGCTTCGCGGCAAGCACAAGGTCGACTTCACCCCCAACGTTGACTGCGGCGATAACGTCATCATCATCAACACCGACAAGGCTGTTCTGACCGGCAAGAAGGCCGAGCAGAAGAAGTACTACCGTGTGTCCGGCTGGATCGGCGGTCTGAAGGAGACCAAGGCCCGCGACATGATGGCTGCCCGCTCCGACTACGCCGTTGAGCTGGCCGTCAAGGGCATGCTGCCCAAGAACACCCTGGGCAAGAACGCTCTGACCCGTCTGCACCTGTACAAGGGCGCCGAGCATCCCCACGCTGCCCAGAAGCCCGAAGTTTGGAATCTGGACTAATTTGGAGGTAACTTAGAATGTACGAGAGCAAGAAGAAGTATTTTTACGGCACCGGCCGTCGTAAGTCCTCCGTTGCCCGTGTTCGCGTTTACGAGAACGGCACCGGTTCCATCATCGTCAACGGCCGTGACATCGACGAGTATTTCGGCCTGGACACCCTGAAGCTGATCGTCCGTCAGCCTCTGGTCACCACCGATCTGCTGGGCAAGGTTGACATTGTCGTCTCCGTCGCCGGCGGCGGCGTATCCGGTCAGGCCGGTGCTATCCGCCACGGCATTTCCCGCGCTCTGGTCACCCTGAACCCCGAGTACCGCGCTTCTCTGAAGGCCGCCGGCTTCATGACCCGCGACCCCAGAATGAAGGAAAGAAAGAAGTACGGTCTCAAAGCAGCTCGTCGCGCTCCGCAGTTCAGCAAGCGCTGATTGTCGAACTTTTTCTTCAAAGTTTCATGTCAAATCCCCGAAATCCTACGATTTCGGGGATTTTTCGTTTGTAAGCTTTGTTGCGACTTGACCGGTTTTGAATGGGTTTGTACCGGTCTAAATGGGCTAACTATGGGCTAACTTTTGGGGTATTTTTCTCAAATGGGCTAACCAATGGGCTAACTGGTGGGCTAACCGACAGCCCATATTTTCAAAATTCCTTATCTGTTTTTACTCTCTTGATGCAAGGCGTTCAGTTTTCAAACTGGGCGCTTTTTGCATTTTCGGGATTATTCTTTGAATACAGGAAGGATGTTTTTATGCCAAAGAAACCAGCCGCAACCCTAGGCATCATCTACCGTATGCCTCTGGAAGATTTGCACCCTCACCCACTGAACCCCTATGGCGTTCGGGATGACCCCGCCATGCAGGAGCTGGTGGGAAGCGTCAAAACAAACGGGGTACTCATTCCGGCCATTGCCCGCCCCAGAAAGGAAGGTGGATATGAATTGATTTCCGGCCATCGCAGAAAGTACGCCTGCGAGCAGCTTGGACAGGATACCATGCCGGTCATGGTTCTCAACCTGAAAGATGATGATGCTATCATTCGGATGATCGACAGCAATATCCAGCGGGAAAATATTCTTCCTTCTGAACGCGCCAAGGCTTACAAGCTGAAGATGGAGGCCGTCAAGCGGAAGGCTGGCAGGCCCCAAAAAGACGATGAAAAAAATTCGCCGAAAATTTCGGCGAATTTTCGAAGCGACGATTCCATTGGAGATCAGGAGGGAATCAGCGGCGATACCATTCGCAATTACATCTCTCTGACCAACCTGACACCGCCGCTCATGCAAATGGTGGACGACGGAAAAATTGCCCTCTCCCCTGCTTATCAGCTGGCCTCTCTGAATGAGAAAGAGCAGGAGCTTCTGGTGGAAACCATTGGAAGCGAACAGTCTACCCCCTCCCTTTCCCAGGCCCAGCGCATGAAAAAGCTGAGCCAGTCCGGTGAACTGAACGAGGATACCATGCTCTCCATTATGATGGAGCAGAAAAAGCCGGTGCAGGCCAACATCACCCTCTCTGGAGAACGACTGCGCAAATACTTTCCCCGCTCCTACTCTCCCATCCAGATGGAGGAGGTGATTTTCAAACTGCTGGATGCGTGGCAGCGCAAACGGCAGCGGGAGCAAAGCCGTTAAAACTGAATATCCCCAACACTCTCCGGACAAGCCCCTGCTTGCCCGGTTCTTTTTATAGGAGGACTTATGCACATTCGTAAACTTACTTACAAGAAGGAGGATGTGGACTGCAAACTCTGTACGGAGTATCGGGGCAAAAAACATCCCTGCCCCCATGATGTGTGCCCGTTCATTGCGGAACGCATTGAAGCCGGTGCCGTCACTTATTGGGATGCTGTCAATGCCATGATCTCCCCGCAGTACCGCTTCGCCCGTCGCCTGCCAAAGCTGGCCGCCGAATACCCCGGAAGCATTTTCATGGATGATCGTCATCGTTTCCGCATGGAGTTCCTGAACACCCAACTGGGCTACGTTCCGGGCCGCAATACGCCCGCCTACTACGCCGCTATGTATCTGCTGACTGCAAATGAGATTATCTACTGGCGCATGGCAAACTGTTTCTGCCGTGACGGTATTGATTTCCGGTACGCCATTCTCCGGGGTATCAGCACCTACAACTATGCGCTGTACCGCGCCGCTCTGGCGCTGACAACAGACCACCTGTTCATTGGTGGAATCGAACATACCGGATAGATTGCTGACAATGCCGCTGATGAGGATTTCTTTCAGCCAATCCGTAATGCTTTCCCAGATAAAATCCATAGAGTACCCTCCAATCGATCAAGATGTGGGAAATGTGGTCCATTCGGAGCGCTCACAGTAGACCACATATCGCTGCCGTCCCCCGGAGGCATAGGGGTGACAGGTGAGCAGTGTCAGAAGCTCCCGTCCGGGCTGAATCAGAATCTCATCCACATCGCTGGGGTCGATGATCCGAATTTCACTGACCCGGTAGGTCAGGGTTTCCCAGAGATTGGTCACGGAAACCGTATCCCCAACGTGGAGCTTGTCCAGATAGCGGAAGTAGCTGGCTCCGCTGTAGCCCCGGTGGCCCGCAATGACGCAGTTGGTATCCATGCCGCCAATGGGCAGGCTTGTCTGGCTTAAATGGGCAGCTCCATTTGCCATATGCTGTTCCGTGGCTCCCAGATAGATGGGCATTTCCAGATCGATGGCGGGGATACTCAGGACACCGAAAATTCCATCCGGGAGGCCGTAGTCTGCAAGCTGAAAACTGGCTTTCTGATAATCGTAGGCGCAGGATAATCCAGACTGTCCTTGGGCCGCAATGTTCTGGTTGTACCGCACCATATCTTCCCAAAGCTCTGGATAGGGCTTGACTTTCTCCGGCTTAATAGAATCGATAATGACGGTGGTAGCGGGCAGTTCCGGTTCCTCCCGTTCAAGAAAGTCTTTTGCGATGCTGGCAATAGAGCTGTCCACGGCGGCACCCCAGATATAGGGGTACAGAATGGAGGCTAACCCAGCGAGGAACACCAGCAGCATAACCGTAATGAGCAGCCCCCGCAGTTTACCGTTTCGCATAGCGGCCTCCGTTGCGGTGCCGGGGGTGCTTCTTCCAAATTCGTGTGGCAGCAAGCATAAGCAACCCGGCAATTCCAGCGGCACCACCCCCGACCAACAACCCTTGCAGATACTTGGCTTCCCATGTGGATGCAGCCGGTTCCACACTGGCAGTTTCTTCTTCCATTACCGCCGCTTCCTCGTAAGGAATCCGGGAGCCGCGTACCAGGAGCCGGTGGGTGTTGATCCCATAGGGAGTGCAGGTGACGAGGGTACACAGGTCCTCACCGGGGACGATACCTAAGAGGTCTGTTTCATAGGGCAGAACGGTGTTGATTTCCGTTACCTGATATGCCATCGTTTCACCCAGAACATTCAGATAGAAAACATCCCCCGGAACCAGCTGTTCCAGGTCGGTAAACATCTTTTGACTTGCCATGCCGCTGTGGCCGGAGAGAATGGTGTGGGTGTTTTTGCCGCCTACCGGTAGGGAGCTGCCCAGCAGATGCCCCACGCCACGATCCAGCACCTCCGCGTCCGTGCCGTGGTAGATAGGCAAATTTACCTGGATTTTGGGAATTATGACATAGCCTATTATCCCGTTCCCGGCGATGTCCAGCTGGCTATTGTAATTCTCGGCAGCAGATAACAAAGCATCTTCGCTGTAAGCATTCGCTGTACCGGGGGTGATTGCCAGATTATAGGCAATGGCCCGCTGCTTTGCCTCCTGTAAAACAGAATCATCTGTCTGCCGGATAAGCTCCTGATAGACTGTCTGGATTTCGGAAGCGCACTTTTGGTTGACATAACTTGAAATGAGTGGGTACAGTGTCAGGCCAAATGCCAGCAGGAAGAGCGCTGCGGCAACAATAGTGACAATGCGTTTTGATTTCGTTTGGTATATCCTCCTTCCACAAAAACGAGCGCCTGGTCAAAACCAAGCGCTCGCTCATGCCTATAAAATTTTAATCTTTCAGGCAGCCAAGAGGGACAACATAAACGCCATCCTGGCGTCGGTATGCGTAATCCCCCGTGCCTGTCAGAACCATCAGGAAAGACGGCTTTTTCATTTTGTCGGTATCGATTTTTCCTCCCAGAGTTTTCAGGTTGGCAGCGCCTTCTTCAATCAGTCGATCTCCGCCCAGCTTGATTTCCACCAGCCCATAGGAGCCGTTCCGCAGATGAACAACCGCATCACATTCCAGCCCCTCTTTGTCCCGGTAATGGTAAACTTCTCCATTCAGAGCATCGGCAAAAACGCGAAGGTCACGGACACACATGGTTTCAAACAGGAATCCAAAGGTTTTCAAATCCGAAACCAAATCCTGCGGGCCAATTCCCAATGCTGCCGCAGCAATAGAAGGATCAATATAATACCGGGTATCAGAAGAACGGATTGCGGTTTTGGAGCGCAGATTCGGATTCCAGGCAGGCATATCCTCCACCACGAAAATCTTGCGCAGAGCATTCAGGTAGGAGGCAACAGTTTCCGCATCCATGGAGCTTTCATCGTTGGCGGTAATATCCTGGGCAATCACAGTATTCGGAATCTGGCTGCCCTGATTTCTGGCGTAAGAACGCATGAGCCTTTTGACGCGCTCCGGATTTTTCTGGACATTATCCACACGGTTAATGTCTGCATGAACAACGGCATCATAATAGTCGATTGCCTGATCCAGCGCGATTTCGTCCCGCATCCCCACTGCCTGGGGCCAGCCGCCCCGGCATACCAAAAACGCAAGTTGGTCAAAGGTCAGTTTTGATTCCCCATCGATTTCCTCCGGCTGGGAAAACAGCGCTTTCAGGCTGACCTCTCCGGTGGATTCCCCGGATTCAAACAAACTCATAGGCCGCATGGTAAGCCATGTGAAACGCCCCGTACCCGAATGGGTGATTTCCTTTGTGTCCGGCGGCACCGCAGAACCTGTCAGCACAAACTGGCCCAATTCCCCCCGGTGATCTACTTCAAACCGGATTGCATCCCACAGCTTGGGAGCCAGCTGCCATTCGTCAATCAGCCTGGGCGTTTCCCCTCGCAAAAGCCGTTTGGGGTTTAATTCCGACATGGTGATATTCTGTTCCTTTTTTTCCGGGTCGTCCATGTAGAGAATACTAGCTGCAACCTGCTCTGCTGTGGTGGTTTTCCCGCACCACTTTGGACCTTCAATCAGAACTGCCCCTTTGCCTTCCAGCTTCCGTTTCAGAATATCATCGGCGATTCTTTTTCGATAAACCTTCACTGGTACACCTCATTTCCATTTGTCTACCAGTAGTATACCGTCTTGGTTTCTCGAAATCAAGAAAAATCCGACGATTGGCGAAAAAATTTTCCGATGATTGGCGATACATTACTCCCCTTGTTGGCAATAAATTGTTCCGGCGATTGAAGAACGAAACGCATTAGGAACTTTTCTGTTATGCAGACTTCTTGCTGGATACCGCGTACAGCACAACCGCCGCACCGACCATGAGCAGAATGCCCACGATGGTGAACATCATAGTGCCATTGTCGCCAGTCTTGGGCAGGTCAAAGCCACGGGTATTGACCACGGTCAAAGGAGCTTCGGCGTTGGTGCTGCCGTTGTCCTCCGCCATGTTGACCTTCTTGCCGCTAACGGTGGCAGAGACGGTCAGGAGCTTGTGTTCCAGATGCTTCTGGGGGATGTTCTTCAAATCGGAATCGCTCTGAATGACTTTGGCGTACCGGGGATCATTCTGAATCAGCCCCAGCGTGTCGGATGCGTAGACGGTGCAGCTGTCGGCGCTTTCCTTCTGGGAGATCACCACCTCAATATCCTGTTTCAGCAGCACATAACCGCTGTCCGTGCGAACTTCGGTCATGGAATAGGTGCCATCCTCCAGACCCTTAATCAGGATTCTGCCCTTGGTATCGCCGGTTTTCACGGGGACAAAGTGCGTGGCATCTTCCTTGTTGGCAGTGTGGCCGGTCACATAGTAAACGCCTTCGTCCTGATTAAGATTCGCCTTTACAAAGTAATTATCGGTTTTGTTCTGTACCAGGAATTCCACCTTGGAGAAATCGCCCTTGCCGTCAGAAAACAGCTTGGTAAGGTCAATGCCGTAGGTATAAACATGGGCATCGTCCACCAGGGTATCGTAGAAAGTCTCGCTGGTACGCTTCCAGGTCAGCACCACCTTGTTGTCGTTGCCTTTGTCGCCCACCACCAGGGAATTGTCACCGTCCATCTTCGCGGTGTAGGTCAGGCGCATAGTGCAGTCGGAGAAGCCGGAATTGACCATACTTGCATCGGTATAGACGGCCTTGGACTTGTTGATTTCAGCCAGCCCCTTCATAAAATAAAACATTTCCTTTCGTTGATGTGATTTTTAGAGTTTGGTTTTGAATTTTGAGAATAAAAAATCCGGGGCTGATCTCTGGCATAATAACAGTATTTCAAATTACAGCCTCCGTTTTCTGGCAAGCAGAAGCCCCAGACAGCCCAAAGCCGTGAGTAAACTCAGCACCTTCAGGATCGTGCCGGAAGCAGCGCCGGTTTCTGGCATGGTGAAAGTTCTGGCGTTGACCACTGTAAGCTCCACGGTCAGATCATCCGCAGGCAGTTCCCCGGAGAAGGCAAAATCAGGCAACAGTTTGTAACCATTCGGAGCTTTCACTTCCGTCAGGCGGTATTGCAGGCCGGGGTGCAGGTTTGTCCATTCCAGAATCCCATCTTCGCCGCTGGTAAGCATTCCGTCTACGAGGTCGGCATTGGCGCAGCCGCCCTTGATCGCGGTTTCGGAGAATGTCACCGGCCACCACAGAGCGCCGTCCTCGCTCCATTCCAGCAGGAACGTGGCACCTGATAAGGGATTCCTTTGGGTATCCACCTTATGAACGGTAATTCTGCCCGTGCGAATACCGTTAATGAACGTCACCTCGGCTATCTGCCCCTGAACAACTGAAACCTTCTGGGGATTTTCGCTTTTACAGACATACAGGGAATCCTCCGGGAGAATTTCTTCCACGGTGTATTCGCCGGGAAGCAGTGTTTCCAGAATGGTGCCATCCTCGGAAGTCACAAACGAGGAACCTTCCACTTCCGCCCCGGCTGCATCCGTTACCCGGAATTGCCAGCCTGCGGCGGTCGTTCCATCCTCCATTGTTTTGAGGATTTTCAGCTTACCGTACTGGACATTGGTGAAGGTGATCTCCGTATCCTGATGTGGTAGGATCTCGACTTTCTGAACAGATTCATCCACCATCCAGTATTCATCCTCAAAGCGGCCGTACTCGTCCCCGGTCTCTTTGGCATAGTAAATGCCGGGGTCAAGGAAATAACCGCCCCGGCCTTCCTCGTTGGTGGTTATGGTTCCCACCTCTTGTGTACACGCCGGGTCAGAATAGATGGTGATTTTCCAGCCTTCCACATTTTCACCGGTATTGGTTTTCTTGTAGAACCAGCCGATACCCTGTTCCTTGTTCAGCCATGTGTCTACGGCATCCTTGCCGCCCGTGACAAGCACCGTGTGGAAGCCCAGCTCTCCGATCCAGTAGACATCCTCTGTAGGAAGTTCCATCACCGTGTAGCGCCCCAGAGGCAGATTCCCGGTGATGGCATAGCCGCTTTCATCTGTGGTAAATTCGCCAACGGTTTTTCCGCTGGAATCCCTGACCTGAAATGTCCAGCCGCCCAGATGGCTGCCGGTATTGGTGGTTTTCACAATCTGGATACGGCCATACTGCGTGTTCGTAAAAGTGATGCTGGCGGTCTGATTTACCTGAATCGTCACGGCCTTTACTTCTGTGTCGAACTCCCAATAGGGATCGCCTGTAGGGATTTCTCTGGCATACAGTATTCCAGGCTGCAAACCGGATACAGTCACAGTACCGTCCGCTCCAGTCACAAACGGAGAATCTGGTATTGGATTTGCGCAGTCAGGGTCATAATACAGGCCGATTTTCCAGCCGCCCAGATTCTCACCTGTGTTGGTTTGCTTCACCAGTGTGACGCTGCCGGTACTGCATTTGTTGTAAAAGCTCACAGAAGCGGTCTGCCCGGAGACAATCGTGACCTTCTGGGGATTGGTGCTAGCACAGCTGTAGAGCGTATCCAGACCGGAATCCGTATTGCCCAATTCCTTGACATAGTAGGCTCCGGCATTTAATCCCGTTACAGACAGATTGCCGCTGGAATTGGTGGTGTACGGCCCGGATACCAGATTGGTGCAGGTGGCATTGCTGTAGATGCCGAACTGCCAGCCAGACAGATTCTTGCCGTCCTCTGTGGTTTTCGTCAGGCTGATATTCCCCAGGGAGGGTGCCTTGATCTTGAAATAAGCGTTTAACCCGTTGCTTCCGGCGTTATACAGAGAAATGGTCGTCTGGTAACTGGAACCAGACATATACCAGATGTTGTAGCTGGAATTGGAAGCCGAGGGCAGATAGCGGGTTGCGGTGAACACCGTGGATTCGGAAATATCCCCGGTTTTGGTAATGTTCAGCGTATTGCCGCTCTTAGAAAAGCGGGCACCGTTTCCATTAGAAAACGAGAACGCGGACAGCACTCCGTTGGAATCATAGGCGCTGCCAGTATCCCCGGAAAGCTGAATCGTAGGTGCGTTGCTGCTGGAACTGCCGCAAAAGCTGGGGATTTTCTTTGCAGCCTGGATTGCGGATACCAGGCTGTTGTAACAGGAGGTAAAACCGGACACAGAGGCAGCGGCGGCATTGTAAAATACATCGCCGGAAGTGCCACACTCGTTGGAACTGTTCCGGTTAAAGCTGCTGGGGTCACGCAGGCCGCAGACGATCTCATAGATCAGGATTTGCGTTGCTACCCGCAGGGGCACATTGGGATTGCTGCCCTTCTTTACTGATGTAACGCTGATGGAGTGGTTCCACTGCTGGTCACTATACAAAAGGATTAGTCCGATAGCCTCCCGCCGAGCGGAGGGCAGCGCATACCAGACATTGCTGCCGGTTGTACTGCCGCTTCCATTGAACTGATTTAAGGCTGTAAGTGTTGTATTATAGGGAGGTGATTTTTCAATACAGCACCACCTTGTAAGAGTATGTTTTGATTGCTACTACACGTCATATACAATGAGGCGCTGTTTGCCTTGGTTCGCAAGGCAAACAGCGCCTTTCTGTTTTAGGAGATAAAATGCCAGACAAACATTCCAACAAAGAACGCATCAAAGAGATTACTGCCGGAATTGAAAAAGGTATCCAGGAACTTTTTGAATCTGACCGTTACCGGAATTACCTGACCACCATGAGCCGGTTTCATCGCTATTCTCTGAACAATGTCATGCTGATCCACGCCCAGAAGCCGGATGCCACCCTGGTTGCCGGATTCAATAAGTGGAAAAATAGCTTTGGCCGTCATGTCAAGAAGGGTGAAAAAGGGATTCAGATATTGGCTCCCACCCCCTATAAGATAAAACAGGAGGAGCAGAAGTTGGACCCGGACACCAAGCTGCCGCTGCTGGATGAAAACGGCGAGCCAGTTACCGAGGAAAAGGAAGTCACCATTCCCATGTTCAAAGTAGTATCTGTGTTCGACGTCTCCCAGACAGACGGAAGGCCGCTGCCGCAGATCAGCTCTACCCTGACCGGGGATGTAGCTGAATACGAGGTATTTCTGGAAGCCCTGCACCGCACCTCCCCCGTGCCGATCTCTTTTCAGGCTATGGAGCCGGGGATGGACGGTTATTTTGCCCCCAAGAAGCAGAAAATCTTTCTGCGAGAGGGCATGAGCCAGGTACAGACCATTTGTGCCGCCGTCCATGAAATTGCCCACTCCAAGCTCCACGATTATGAACACATGACAGAGCTTGCGGACGATGGGGAGACGATTCTTGTTCCGGGGGAAAAGAGCCGGAATACCGAAGAAGTGGAAGCGGAAAGCGTTTCCTATGCCGTCTGCCAGTATTTCGGCATTGAAACCGCCGAAAACAGCTTCGGCTACATCGCTGCCTGGTCCCAGTGCAAGGAACTGCAAGAGCTGCGGGCCAGTCTGGAAACCATAAACAAGACTTCCTCTGAGCTGATTACCGGGATTGAAAAGCATTACCGGGAAATCTGCAAGGAACGGGGTATCCAGACGGAAACACAGGAGCAAGATACCAGCCCAGAGGTTTTACTCCCGGAAATTTGACTATGGATTTTACCTTTGAAGAACAGGAGCTTATGGCGATCTACAACCCTGGCACCCGCCTGGGTCTGATTCAGGCACTCAATGAAATGCGTACCTATCTGGATGAAGATGAGCAGGAACTTAGAACGCTCACGGATAGTGCCGTCTACAAACTCAGTCGGATTACGGATGATGCCTTTGAAAAACTGGATTTGATCCCGGAGTTTTGAATGTGATAAACCTGCGTATTGCTGTAAATTCCCACCGCTATAAACCTGCGTATTGTCGAAACTTTTTGCAATTTTAATATTGCGTATTGTAGAAACCTGTGCTAAAATACCCGTAGAGGTGAATAGTATGCTATTCAAGCGAAAGATTTACGACAAGTTCCTGGCCTGGAAAACGGAGTGTGCCGGTAAAAAGGCGCTGCTGATTGAGGGCGCGCGGCGAATCGGAAAATCCACGGTTGTGGAGGAGTTCGCAAAGAACGAGTACAAAAGCTATATTTTGATCGACTTTGCGAAAGCGTCCAGTGATATAAATGAATACTTCCAGCTGTATTTGAATGACCTGGACACATTCTTCATGCTGCTGTCTGTCCAGTACAGTGTCCAGCTGCATGAGCGGGACAGTGTAATTATCTTCGATGAAGTGCAGCTGTTTCCCAAAGCCAGAGAAGCCATTAAGTATCTGGTTGCCGATGGGCGCTATGACTATATGGAAACCGGCTCCCTCATTTCCATCAAGGAAAACGTGAAGGACATTGTGATTCCCTCCGAGGAACGGCAGATGAAAATGTACCCCCTGGACTTTGAGGAATTCTGCTGGGCGCTGGGGGAAAAGCCCATGGTGGCCTATATCAAGACCTGCTTTGAAAAGCGGGAGCCTTTGGAGCGGACGCTCCACAATAAGGCCATGCTCCTGTTCAAGCAATATATGCTGGTGGGCGGAATGCCCATGAGCATTGTTGCGTTCCTGGAAGGCCGGAAGGATTTTGGCAAGGCCGATCTGGAAAAGCGGGACATTCTGGCACTGTACCGGAACGATATAATGAAGATTCAGGCACAATACCGCTCCAAGGTGCTGGCTATTTTTGACCAGATTCCCGGCCTTTTATCCCGGCACGAAAAGCGGGTGGTGTTCAATCGCATTGCGGCCGGTTCTTCTGCTGACCAGTATGAGGAAACCTTCTTCTGGCTGACCGATTCCATGGTTGCCAATGAATGCCGCCGAGCCAGCGACCCCAACGTGGGTCTGTCCCTGACAGAATCCGATACCTATATCAAGTGCTACCTGGGCGACACGGGGTTGCTTGTCAGCCACGCTTTCGATGAAAACGAGCTGTTGGAGGATGAAGTCTACAAACAAATTCTGGACGGCAAGCTGGGTCTGAACGAGGGAATGCTGTATGAAAATGTCATTGCACAAATGCTGACGGCCAATGGCCATAGGCTGTTCTTCTATACCCACTACAGCGAGGAGAAAAAGCGCAACGACATTGAAATCGACTTCATTATCTCCAACAACAGCAAGACAAAATATAAAATGTACCCCATTGAGGTCAAATCCGGCACACGCTACACAACGGACTCGCTGCTGAAATTCAGGGAGAAATACAAAACCAGGATCGGCGGCTGCTATATCATCCATCCCAGAAATCTGATTGTAAATGATGATATTCTCTGCATTCCACCGTATATGACGATTTGTCTGTAATATTTTCTTCCCACACCTTTTGTAGGTTTTCTAATCTTGTACTGAAAATTGCCGTACAATTGGAAATAGTAGAATGTGAAAGGTGGTATAAACTATGGCAGCAAAAACCGCAAACGTAGTGGCTCGTGTGGAGTCCCATATAAAGGAGCAGGCCGAGGAAACCATGGATATGCTCGGCATTCCTGTTTCTTGCTCTGTTCCCAGCGCACCAACTGCACGGGATGAATTGGACGATGCCGCCTTTCACGCTATGATGTAACGTAGCCTTAAAGAAGCAAAGGCAGATCAATCCCGTCTCGCTTCTGATGTATTTGCAGACCTGAAACAGAGGATGCAGCAAACGCCGGAAAGAAAGTTCAAGTGACTGGAATTATCTACGGTTGCAGAGATCAGCGCCATCGGCTGTCCAATCTTGATATGTTCTGACAAACACGCCCTGGACCACACAATGTCCAGGGCGCATTTCTTTGACCGCAATACTTCCCATTTTAGACGGCCTTTCGGTCGTCTTTTTTTATTTTCTCAGAAAGGAGAACCACAATGGCATCCGTATTGCAACAATACCACCAGCTGGCGGACCGCATGGCTACCCAGATAACCAGCAGCTACCAAAGCTGGACGGACTTTCTCACCACCGCCGCCCGCCTATACAAGTATCCTTACCATGAGCAGCTTATGATTTATGCCCAGCGGCCAGATGCTACTGCCTGTGCCGAGTACGACCTGTGGAACAAACGCATGGGACGCTACATTCGGCAGGGCGCAAAGGGGATCGCCCTCATTGACCACTCCGGGGATGCTCCCAGGCTCCGGTATGTGTTTGATGTAGCGGACACCCGCGGCACAGCGCGCTCCCGCAGCCCCTACCTCTGGGAATTCCGCCCAGAGCATGAGCGGGTTGTTTCCCATGCTTTGGAGCAGCAATACAGTATCCGGTATGCCGGCGATTTCGCCGACCAACTGGAACAGATTTGTTCGGTGAAGGTTACCGAATACTTCCTTGCCCATGAGCAGGACATTCTCGGCATCGTTGACGGATCGTATCTGGAACAGTATCATAACTATGACAAAGGCGTGGCATTCCTCAACGCCGCTGCCGTCAGCACGACCTATATGCTGCTGTCCCGGTGCGGTCTGGCAGAAAATGCTCACTTTGGCCCGGAGGACTTTATGCCGGTGTTCGACTTCAACACGCCCCAGACCGTTGATGCTCTGGGTAGTGCCATCAGCGGCATCAGCGAAGAAATCCTCCGCAATATCGAAGTCACTATTAAGAAATACGAACGTGAAAAGCTGTCTGAAAGGAGCTATGAAAATGGACAAACTGACCTACATCCGCAGCGGGGATTATTGGATTCCCAATCTGAGCCTGTCCCAGCAGGAGAACAAGAACCTGGGCAAGTACGGGAGGATGCGGAAGAAGTATCTACAGGAGCATCGCCCGGTGCTGTGGAACCGCCTGATCCTGTCGGAGCAGCTGTATCCCCATCTATGGGAGATCGACGAGACGGCGAACCGGCGCTTGGAGCAGATGATGCCGAAACTGATGCAGTCGGCGGGGGTGACAGAGGCGCTGAAAGCCAGCGACCCGATGAAGTGGGTGGGGCTGATGAACAACCTGAAAGACCAGGCCGAAGAAGTGATCCTGACGGAGCTGATCTACGCCTGACGGAAGATTTCCCCAGCGAGCAGTTCTCATTTTTCCCTACAGAAGCCCAGCAAATTGAATCTATCGTAGAAGCGGAGAGCGTGGAACAAACGCCCTCCGCTTTTTCTATGTTCATTTCTCAGGCTGACATTGACCACATCCTGCGCACAGGCGGCAGCGAAGATGACGCACGAATGAAAATTGTTGCTGAGTTCTCCAAACAAAAGCCTTTGGAAGATCGTGCGGCATTTCTGAAAGCACTCTACCATGGCGGAAACGGCCTGATTACGGAAAATGGCAAGATTTCCGCATGGTATGGCGAGGACGGCATTCACATCGCAAGAGGCGATACTGCGCGCTATCTTCCCTCTGCCCAAGTTATCAGCTGGGCAGATGCAGCGGAGCGAACGGAAAAACTGCTGGATAACGGAGCATTCGCCACAAATTTGGAGGTCACGGAAGCATACAGGAATGAGCGTCAGCGTATTGCCACCGAAGCAAAACAGTTGATTAAAGACGCGAAGTTTCGCAGGACCTCTCCCACAGTAAAAGAATACTGCGAAAAATGGCTACTAATGCAGTCTGCCAATGTCAGAGCAACAACTATGATTGACTACACGTCCAAAGTCAAGAATTACATCATCGCTCCTCTCGGGCATATGTATATGGCATCCGTTACTGCGGACGATGTAAAAATCGCAATGCTTTCCGCATCGAAAAAGTCTGCTTCCGTTTACAGATCTGTACAGATGCTCTACAAGTCGATCTTTCGCTCCGCTCTGGAAAGCCATTTGGTGGATTCCTCCCCCTGTGAGAATCTTTCCGCCAAAGGTGGAAAACCTCAGAAAGACAAGGATGCGCTGACCGATCAGCAGGTTGAAAAGCTGTTGGCCGCAGTCAAGGGATTGCCGCCATACGTGTTTGTAATGATTGGACTGTATGCTGGCCTGCGCCGTGAAGAAATTCTCGGTCTCAAGTGGGACTGCGTTTTTCTGGACACCCCAACACCATACCTCTCCGTTCAAAGAGCGTGGCATGTTGAGCATAACAGGCCGGTGGTTCTCAACGAACTGAAAACCAACGCTGCCAGACGTGAAGTTCCCCTTCCCCCGCAGCTCATTGAATGTTTAAGCGAAGCAAAAGCAACATCGAAATCCGACTATGTTGTTGCCAACCGGGACGGCGATCCTCTGTCTTATACCCAATTCAAGCGAATCTGGAAATACATTGAAACACGCACCGTCAAGGAACGCTCTTATGTGCGATATGAAAATGGGAAAAAGGAAGTTCACACCGTGACCCCTGTACTTGGGCAAAAAGCCGTCCACAACGGGAATGTAGTCTATAGTCTGGACTTCCATGTAACCCCCCATCAGCTCAGGCACACATACATTACGAACCTGATATATGCCTCTGTCGATCCCAAAACAGTTCAGTACCTTGCGGGTCATGAAAACAGCAAAATAACGATGGACATATACGCTAAGGTAAAGTATAATCGACCTGAGCAACTTGCATCCGTAATCAACACAGCCTTTGCATCGCGAGAGAAAGCCCCTCAGAAGGCTACGGGCTAACTGATGGGCTAACTGAAAAGAAGCACCCAAAAAGTGCTGGATTCTCTAAGGGATTTTGAATTTTAGCAAAAAGCAGTACGGTCTCAAAGCAGCACGTCGCGCTCCGCAGTTCAGCAAGCGATAATCGACTGCTC
>OGQX01001527.1_pt1 | contig 20695 bp, 18 predicted proteins | sample 1553291 | NCBI WGS metagenome assembly OGQX01 (sample SAMEA2580030, study PRJEB22360) | human gut metagenome | biome: human gut; feature: human-associated habitat; material: faeces | place: Denmark | collected 2008/2010
GTCGAATAGGGGCGCAGCAGTCACTCGTGGACAACCTCAAGAAGTATAAAAGAGGTGTCGTTCGTACACTCTTATCCCCAAAACATTGCAGCATCAAGAATGTTAAGTGGACAACATCAAGAATCGGTGACATCGGTACATTCATAAAGGGAGCACCTTTATCTAAGGCAGATATTTCTTTAGAGGGTACTCCGTTTATCTTGTATGGAGAGCTTTATACAACATATAGCGAGGTCATATCGAATGTTGTTCGTAAAACACAGGCATCGGTGGATAAACAGTATTACAGTCAAATTGGCGATGTTATAATTCCCACCTCTGGCGAAACACCGGAGGAAATATCCACAGCCTCTTGCGTAATGCTCCCGGACATTATTCTTGCCGGTGATCTCAACATCTATCGTTGCACTCAAGTAGATGGACGAATTATGAGTTACATCTTAAATCATGTGGTTAATGATAGAATTGCTCGTATAGCTCAAGGAAAGTCCATTGTTCATGTTCAAGCGGCTGAAATATCCAAGATTGAAATAACTTATCCAGATTCGTTCTCCCAAAAGACAATCATAGCAATTTTAGCTGCAATTTCAGACCGGATAGATCAGAGCAACGCAGAACTTAGGCTGCTGTACGAGCTGCGCAAAGCACTATTGCAGAAATTATTTATATAAATAAGCGTTGGAGTAATCCTTTTTTGTACTCGATAAGGCGATCATAAGACGCTACATGAGATACTATAATACGATCTGTGGTTTCAAGAATGTCAACCGTCGCTTGCTGGTCATCCTTTGACGGGATCGGATAACCGCTTTTTGCGATTGTTGACCACTCAGCACGAGGCATTTTCGTTCCAGAACTTACATTAGCTGCTTTCATGAACGCCTCTGATTGAATCAGATAGAAAAGATATTTCGGGATCACGATGTCGGTTGGAATCAACGACCATATTTCTGATGAACAAACGCACTCCTTCTGGACGAATGCGTACTTTCTCAAATATGGGCGGAGTTTGCCAAACATTACATCTCCGGGCTTGCAAACTGTTTTTATGCTGTTTTGATAGTCGGCACAGGTTGATCCGATGATGCGTCCTGTTTCCTGCTCAATATGCTCAAGTTCGATACAGACGGCATGAGCATTGCATTTTGGATCGTATTTCTCGCTTCTACGCACTGCCAATTCAGAAAAAGCATAAAAGTCAGCAGTTGAAAACATGGACACATTTTGCGAGAACACGGCAGAAAGCAGCCCTCTTTTATACTTCTTGAGGGCTTCGATCAAATCACGCTGCTTTGCGATTCTTTCATTGAGAGCAGCAAATAGGTTGGAAATCTTCTCTTGCTCAGTTGGCTCACAATATGGTATTCCGAGCCACTTAAATGCTTCGTAGCTTATCTGCCGTCCGTCTCTGATGCCTTCAACAGACTTTGAAAGATTGTGGTTGATAAACTCATCTGTATGAAAATATGCGTCATAGAATAGGCTTGAATGGGGACGCTTGCAGCGTAAGATGGTGTATGCTGGACTGACTATTCCAGCTTCATTTGCCATTTCCAGCCCACCTTCAAAAGAGCGCAGATGAATAATAAAGTCTCCTTGTTCAACCTTCTTATAGTTAGATAAAGACGCATCATCATAGTGGATGTTACGACCAGCTTGCTCTCTCGGAAGTGTACCTTTTCCTTGAATGATTGTCAGCACAGTTTCATCCGGGTGATTCTTGTCAGTGATATTCTGAAAAAGTTCTTCTGCCTTGAACACTTTCCACGGCTTATCGAAGCCCGGAAACCGGAGTTTCGGACGCTTCTCAAGACCGTTACTTGAGGTCTATTTCAGCAATCGAATAGAGGCTTGTAGCAAAGGTAAATCCCTTGCAGTAGCAGAGATATTCCGCTACTGCAAGGGATTTTGTCGGTCATATAGCTCCATTCTGCTTGCTTGATCAGAAGTATAAAAGAGGACTGCTTTCAAATGCTTTTCGTAATGCAAGTTCTTGGCGAAAAAAGAGACTTGGCGAAATATGTTGCATCCGAACCGGAAAATTGGATGCAAATGCAATGGTAAACGACGGTAAATACCCTTTCTTTACTTGTGCAAGGGAGAGATATTCGATAGATACATACGCATTTGATACGGACGCCCTGCTAATTTCAGGTAATGGAGCTAATGTTGGATATATCCATCATTACACCGGAAAGTTCAATGCGTATCAGCGCACATATGTATTGGATCAATTTCAAGAAGACATCAACTATGTTCATGTCTTTTTGAATCGATTTCTTAGTTCTCGTATTGATGCTGAGAAAAAAGCCGGAAATACTCCTTACATTGTTTTATCAACACTTTCTGATATGGAAATCTATATACCAGACGAAACAACAACGAAGCAACTTGTAGATTTGTTCACGCAAATAGAAAATCGCATCAATTATAGTGCCACAGTTCTCGAATATCTCAGCTCACAGAGAAGAGGGTTGTTGCAGCAGCTCTTTATATAAAGAGCTGCTGCAAACAACCGGACTTGAGCTTTTCAAGCAGATTTAATGTTTTCTCAGCCTCTATGACACTATGCTCAAGGCAATCAAGGAAACTGACAATTTGTTGTTGTTCCTCATGGCATGGAATTTGAATAGTCATTTTGTCTATCATTTCATATCGGACTGAATCAACGGATGTCTTTGCAGTCATTCGCATGACACGATCATAAAAGAAATGAGAAAAATAGTAGTAGAAATACTTTCCTGAGACAATCTTAAAGTCAGTCATAGCATATACACGCTGATGAAGATCAAATTTACCAGTCACATAATGGAAAACTTTCCCTGTGCCAACGCCATCTCCAACCGTAAGTACAGCTTCGCAATCAAAAAGAAACCTATTGCTTTTTCTGATGATTGGAGATCGTACATAGAACGGGTAACTGCCTTGAGATGTCTCATCCTGTGTATTACTCTTGCCGGTTTGAATTTTGCATATATCTCCTACATACTTTTTATCCCATTGTGGGTATGGTACACCTTTTGTGGTAAAGCGTAAATCTTTTGTAAAAATAGCTTCTGTGACACCTCTTTTATACTTCTTGAGGGCAATTATTACCTGTCGCTGTTTCTCGATCCGATTGGATAGAAGCGTCAATAGGTTTGCGATCTTCTCCTGTTCAGGTAGCGAAGGAAGAAAGAGTGATTGTTCATAGAGAGTGTCCCACTCAACATTTCTTCGACATACGCTTGCCCCTACGGTTGTCGCATTATAGAAGAACCGTTTCGCAGCATCGGACTTTATCCATTGGGCTATTAAATCAATAGAACATCCAGAAATGTCATAAGTTTTATATGCAGGAGAAACCATGCCGTGCTCAAAACGCTGATTTACATTGGCATTTCCTAAATGAAGATTTTGCGTTGACAGCACCATTGTTCCGTATTTTATCTTTTTGTAACCCTTATTGCTTGCACCACGCTGATGCCCAAAAAGTTCTGTGTTTAGGAACATACCTTCAATGGCAGCGGATAAAAGAACATCTTCATCTTCTACTTTGGTACGATTGCTAAACTCGTGAACAATGTCTCCAAATGCCGTTGCCTTCCATGGCTCATCGAAGCCCGGAAACCGGAGTTTCGGACGCTTCTCAAGACCGTTACTTGAGGAATATACTGCCCTGATTATCCCTCCAACGGATAATGTTCGTGGAGGTGGTCAATATGACTAACAATACACAATTCAAGACGCTTGTGAACACTTGGCTAAATCAAAAGCAGCCAATGATCACGCCGTCAACCCATGCCAGCTTTACGCTGATTGCCGAAAATCATCTTATACCATACTTCGGCAAGCGTAAGATCGGCAGCATCACCGAAACGGACATCCAGCGCTACATTTCGTATCTCCATGATGCCGGTAGGTTGGACAAGACCGGAGGACTAACGGTAAAGACCATCCGAGATGTGATCCTCGTTCTCAGACTTTCAATGGAGTTTGCGTACAAAGAAAGGGCGATTCCGCTGCTGAACTGGGATCTCATCGAGTACCCGAAGGAACTTGGCATTAAGAAAGTAGTTTCTCTTTCAAAGGATCAGGAGCAAGCTCTGATTCAGTGTATCTACATGAACTTGAACAGGAAGACCGCTGGCATTCTAATTGCACTTTTTACCGGAGTACGCATTGGAGAACTCTGCGGATTGCAGATGAAGGACATCTCGTTGACGGATAAGACCATCAGCATCAATAAGACTGTCCAGCGCATCTATGACAAAAAGAAGGGCGAGTCCTATCTTCACATCGGACCGCCCAAAACGAAAACTTCTGCAAGGACGATCCCTGTTCCGTCTCTGCTGATGAACATTATCAAGAAGTTTTACACGGATAACCCTAACCACTACTTCTTGACCGGCAAAACAAAGCCGACAGAGCCTCGTACTTATCGGCAGTTCTTCACCCGTTTTCTGAAACGAAACGGATTAGAGAAGGTGAAGTTCCATGAGATCCGACACACATTCGCAGTCAGGGCGATTGAGATACCGGAGTTTGATATTAAGTCGCTCTCTGAAATCCTCGGTCATAAGAATGTGTCCTTCACACTGAATGTCTACGGAAGTGCAAACCTCCAACAGAAGGTCAAGTGTATGAATTTACTGAACGATCTCCTGTAATCTTATTCAGTTCTGACTCTGCTTTTACAGTGTAGCAGAAACGAATAACCGTTTCCAGCGATTCAAATTCATTGACTCGATGTGCTGTTCATAGGAGGCACTATTCGACTTTCTGAAACAGAGTGACTTCTTCTTGAGCCGTGAAAAGCTGCACAAAAAAATGAACGCAGTACACGGATTCCACAATCGCGGAATCGTGTACTGCGTTTGTATTTTAGAAAAGATTTTTGCGATTTAAGCAAGGATTGAATTGCGGAGGCGTTTTTTTGGAAGTTTACAACCGGTCAACTGTGAGTGTTGCCGGATTGACTTTGATGATTACCTTCCCCTTGCTCTGGGCGTACATAACTGTCTTACCTGTACCGCTGGGCTTGCCGTCCCATACTGCAATGATGTAATCAGCATGATCTACCATGTACCGATTGCGCTTGTCCATACAGTCAGGAGTATAGTGCGTTTGAAGAAGCGTTTCTTTATCACATTGAGCAGCAATGCCATAGTACCTTTCGCGCATTGCTGCATTCCACTTAGCTGCCTGTGTTTCGCACGGTATAGCACTCTCAAGCGTAATGTCAGGATAAGTCTTCTTCAGTTCCAGCACTATCTCGGCGGCATACATATCAACGCCGAGAGCCATGCCGGAGATAAAGTGAGTGACACTTTCATCTGTAATCAGAGAAACAATTTGTTCTTTTAGGATTTTTTTGAGCGTAGTGCAGCGTTCATCATCCTCCCGAAAGCCAAAGGGTAAATTTTGAGGTCGGTGTCCGGTGAAGGCACAACTTTTCATATTCTTGATCTCCTTATATGTATTAGCGCGTGTTTCTAAATCGCTTATACATAGATTATAGCATAGAAAATCAAGAAATTTGTAGAAATAAGTCGGCAAAAGAAAAAACTGCGTGAAAAATCACGCAGCCTTCAATGAGCTTACTTCATGTTATCCTTCTCTTGCTGGATCATCAACTCGACCATTTGCAAAATGCGCTTTTGCGCTTCGGGAGGAAGATCAGCAATTTTCTTTGAGAGTTCTGAGGCTTTTGCCTCTCCGCTATGCTCTAAGACATCGCAGAAAATTGAATCAGCGGATGTCTCCAAGCCATTGAGCAAAATAATCAGCTTCTCGCAACGCGGAAATGACATCCCTCTCTCGACGGTGGAAATATAATTTGTGGTTAAGCCGGTCTTTTCTGCAAGATCCTCTTGTGTAATACCAAGACGCTCACGGGCTTGCTTAACGCGCTTTCCTATTCGTTTATCAATCATGGGCGTTTACCTGTTCCTTTTCTAAATCGCTCATGAATATTATATGGATTAGAACCACAGTGATACAGAAACGCTAATAGTGGCACTATGGATTAACGAATGATTTTACGGTAAAATTCAAGGAAAAGACACAAAAAAAGAGCCTCAGCCGATACCTAAAATGACATCGACTGAGGCTCTTTGTACTGCTTTGTTGCCTTCAAAGGAAGGTAGAAAATCGACCTTTATTCCTACATTTTCGGTTGGGGACAATTAGATAGGAAAACATACAGGGCAACTTTTCTGTGCCGTTTACAGGACGAGAAATTCTTGATTTTCAACCCTTTTCACAACACAAAACGGGCTTATCTGTCTACTCTGCTGCGTTTGGAAATGTAGCATGGACATCTGACGATTTCAGCCCTGAAACTTTGCTTGCAGGAATGGATGCAGCGGCGGCACAAATCGTTGTATTTGCGCCGCCCGTCTGTATCGAGATAGAAGCTCCATTCTAACTTCCACTTCTGACTCTTGCTCACAGGTCTATCTCTCCTTTGTGCTTTTGCTTAGGAGGGCATTCCTTTGGAGGATGATCTGCTTTTGCGGACTTGAGCCGATCCATGATAGATGACTTCTCGCTTCGTTCCGGGATTTTATCCTCCTTCGGACCGTTGTTGATGATCCCGTCAATCATGCCGTAATCATCCTCCATTGCCATCTCAGCCGACTTGAGATAGTTTTCCTTCTCAAGTGTCGCCATCCAGCTTTCCTTGCTGATGCCGAGCATCCCGCCCTTTGCAGCATGGTCGGCAATTTCCTTGGTATCCACACATAAGCCTTCGGTGTTATCCGAATAGAGCCGGTAGACCTCACAGCCCTTTTCGAGTGCCTTTTCAGCCGCCTCCTGACCGGCAGGAAGAACACCAGCCCATGCGTAGCCGTAATTCTTCATGTCCTGCACGGAAAGCGCAGGATCGGGCATTTCCGGCACTTCCATGACTTCGAGCTTGAGAAGACGCAGCGTGTCATCATCAAAGCCGTTGTAGACCTGATCGAGAACCAGCTTGCCGCGCTCATCGACAATGATACAGGCAGCATCGTCTCCATAGGTATCATGCTCCATGAGGAAGAAGCTGTGACCGTCCACCTCTTTGTGGTCAATGGTGTGCCAAGTACCGATATGACCGGCAACTGCCAGACCGGAGGTGTCCATATTCATCTCAAAATCTTTCTGTTCCACGGCTTCCTGCTTGTGCTGTTCCTCACTGATCATGGGGATCGCCACGATTTTATCCCCCAGCTTCGCAAACATCTCCGGCTGTTTGAAGAACTCCGCATACTTGAGTGCAAGATCGCCGGAGAGAGAACCAAAACTGTCTTCCGTCAACCCCACAACCATAAATGTCCCGGCAACAATGTCATAGATGTCTCCGTCTTCATCCCGAAGGGCGCGGTTGAGGGGCAGACCTTCGAGCTTGGCTTCCTCGTTGCAGACAATGGCAACCGGGTCATCAAAGGGGTAAACGGCTTCGATACAACCGCCCACCATACTTTGCAGAGACTTGAGATCGGAGCCGACATCGGCAATGCGCGGAGCTTTTTCCGGTTCAACCACCACAACGGTTATTCTGCTGTCCTGCTCCTGAGACTCAGCAGAGCCGCTGATCCGGTATTCGTCAGGAATGTCATCCAGAGAACCGTCGAACTGTCTGCCCCAGCTATCACCGGTGCATCGGACATAACCGGCATCGGTAAAGCGCCCCTGCTCATCCATTGCAATGTCTCGCCCATAGCGTTCATAGTCGATGTAGTCTGCCAACGGTCCGAGATCCTTTTCGGAGTAAATACCAACTTCGTGAGCGTAGTAATAGCCAAGATCGGACTCGTCACTGATACCGGGCATAACATCATAGCAATCCAGATTGAAAGTCAGATTGATGAGGTCATCAATGTCGCTGACTTCATCGCATCCGGCTTCCATAACGGCAACGAGCTTTTCCTGATCGCTCAGGGAAAGCTCGTCAATCAAGGCGGCAAGGTAGTTGAGCTTATCAAGGCTTTCGTACTCGCCAAGCATTTTCTGACCGCCATAGATCGGGCATTCATAGTCGGTGATAAACCATTCCTCATAGGGCTGACCGAACTCGTCCTTAGAGCCGATCCCGATGCGTTCAAAAACCTTCTGCATTTCTTCCTCGGTGGTGGGGAACTTCACCCATTCACCGACCAGCTCACCCTCGTTATATTTTCCGAGATTGGTGACAAAGGCTTCAAAATCTCCATCCAATACGGGCATAGGCATCCTCCTTTCAGTCATCCATCATGCTGTCCGGCATGATATAGAGTTCGTCAAACTCGGCGTCAGTCATCGCTTCGAGCTTCCGAACAGTCTTATACATCAGCTCTGCGATCTCTCCGTCCATATCGTTCAAGGTAACGCTTTTCATGTCAGCGATCAGCCGCTTGCGGCTGGAGGTGTTAAAGCAGCACATCAGGTTGGTTTCTTCTACGGTAAAGTTCTTCATATCAGAGTTCCATATCCTTTCCTTTTAGTTTCTGCGGTTTCTGCGGCTGGGACGGCCGCGCTTTCTGTGCCGTTTTCAGCTTTTCGCGGATGGATTCACGGGCAGCAGGCTTTTTCGGAACAGTGTCATAAATTGCAATTCCGGCATCCTCTACAAAGCTACGGACATAGGCAATGTCTTCACTGAATTTGAAGGGTTTGTCCGGCTTCGTGATGTCGGTCAGCTTGACCTCATTTGCGGTATAATCAACTGCGTCGATCCGGCACTTCATTCTGTCCATCATGAGTGTTGCACCAACGGGAATGTAATCTGCGCCCTTGAGGTCTTTGAAGGTATCGCCGTCCTTTGAGAGAAGGACATCTGCGCCGGACTGCCAGAGCTTTTTGGACGCAGCAACCCAAGCACTTTCACGAAAGCCCGTGACCGGCATAGCGGACTTGCCGCGCACCTTCTTCTCCAGAACCTTTGTGCCGAGAAGAGGCGCGGCTTTTTCCGCATCCTTGCCGTACAGTTCAAAATAGCCGTTCTGAGCAAAGCAGACCAGCGCTTCGGGATGTGCCTGTTTGACGGCTTCATATTTGCGGAGTTCTGCAACGGGCAGAGGGGCAAGCACCTCCGTCCTCTCAGCCTCCGGCAGTCTGTCACGGCGTCTTTTCTGCTTGGTCAACACTTCCGCCAGAGCATCCGCATCCTTCGGGAGCGTCTGGTGAGTTTTGACGCTGCCATGCTCACCGACCAGAGCCATTGCTGCATCGAAGCTGTTGCGGCAGGGAGCGTCCAGCATATAGCCGTCCGCAAAAGTAAGACGGTCATGATCCGGTGCAACAGAGTTCTGCGCCACATTCGCCGCCTGTTCGCGGTAATTGACCTCGAACACATCTCCGTACACCTTGCCTTTGCGCACTTCCTTCGGTACGATGACACGGGCAATGCACTCGTCGTGGGTCTGCTCTGCATAGAACCGATAGGTGTTGTGATCCCTTGTTCCCTGAATGAAGACCTGATTCTCTCTGAGACAGTGCGTCCCATGCGGGCGGCAGAACCACATCAGCACCTTATCCTCTGGTTCCTTGCTTTCCGCTGCGCAGCGGATGATGCGCTTGTCGATGTCAAAGTCCTCCTTGTAACTGTCTACATGGGAGTCCACCAGCTTTTGCAGCTCCGCGATAATATCCACATTCGTATGTTTCTTCTTCATAGGCATCACTCCAATCCAATGTCGTGAGATTTCTGCTTCGCAGGAGCTTTCTTCTCCGGCTGGGACTTGGCAGCAGCCTTGAGCTGATCTCGAATGGACGGCTTTTCCTGCTTCGTTTCCTGAGCTTTCTCGCGTCCGATGTATTCCAGCGTCGGCATCAGCTCCCGATAGCAGCCCTGTGTCTTTCTTGCGGCGTGACGGCGATGGACTTTGAACATCGGCTCACCGTTGCGGGTGACGGTGCTGCCCTCGATTTTCACCTTGTACTGCGCCATCGTGCGGAATGACTGCTCGGACGAGCGGTAGGTTGACCTCATGCCGTCGTTATGGTAGGCGATCTGCCCCTTGAGCGTGTCCATGACGGCATCCTTGATCTTCTTTTCCTCCGGCGTCAGGCGGTGGGGCTTGGGAGCATCTGCTTTCTCCGGCAAAGGCGCAAAGGGAGACTTGACCTCCACGGTTTTTACCTCAATAGAGGTAATCTCATTGTTTTCCCACGCAACGACTTCCAGATCTCTTTCCTCTGCCTTTTCGGAAGCGACATCCTTTTGCGGTTCAGTCTGATTCCGGAACGCATCGACGAAAAGCGCAGTCAGACCGGGATTGCATTTGTCCACAAGAAAGCGTGAGGCATTCTCCGAACAGACTTCAACATTCTTCGCCCATTTCTTGAGAGGCTGCGGAATCCGTCCGTCAAAATCCTTCTGCTGAATGGTATTTGCGAGAACATATCGGATGCGCTCCGGCGAGAATTGCTCAAGAACACTTTTGACGGCAGCATCCGCATCCAGCCGATTCTCAGCGTAATTGCCGCTGATTGCAGCTTCAATCGCGCTGCGGCATTCCTCATTTGCTGCAAGAGAGGCGTGATATGCTTCCAGCTCACCGGCTTCGTAGGCGTAATTTGCCGTCTCTCGGTAAATGGGGACTTCCTGCATCGGCTCTGCGGGCGCTTCGGCATCTTTCTCTGTGGACTGTGCTTTCTCTGCCAGCAGCACCTTGAGCTTGGCGTCAATGCCCTCGATCATCTCAGCCGCCGTCTTGCGGATGGTGTCCAGAGAGCTTTTCAACTCCTTAGTTTCCTTGCCGGATGACCAACCAGCGATGTACCCGAAAGAGTAGTCCGAGGTTTCAATGCCGTACCGCTGGCAGACAGTGTAGGCTACGCTTTCTGCCTCAACCTCTTTGGTATGCCGATCCTTCTTATCTTCGGGAGCGGCTTTCTCGTCCGGCTTGAAGGCATGGAGCTTGGCATGAGCGATCTCGTGAATGGCGGTCTTGACCGTCTGGATTTCGCTCATGCCCTCCTGAATGGCAATGCGACTTTCAACCGGAGAGAAGAATCCCTTCGCGCCGCCCGGAATATCCTCAAAGGAAATGGGGACGGGAGACTCTTGCTTGAGTGCATCGAAGAACGCCTCGTAGTTTTCAACGGTGCCTTTCAGCTCATCAACGATAATGTCTGGAAGCTCTTTGCCGTCCGTCTGAGAAACATCAAAGACGCTCACCACCTTGAAGGCGGGACGCAGAACCTCGACCGTCTCCGTGACAGCATTTCCGTCTGCGCCGATCACCGGTTTTTGCGTCACGGGGTCAATCTTCTCACGCTCTTCCTGCGTCTTGTACGGCGCAGGAGCAAGAATCTTGATGCCCTTTTCGCCCTTCATGACCTGACGGTCAAAGTTACGCTGCCACGAGGTATAACCGGCAACGTAGGTTGCCTCCGGCTTCTGCATCGCAATGAGCAGCGTGTTGTTGAAGGAATAGTTGTAGAACTTGGACATCGTGCGGAGGTATTCCTTGAAACGCTCCGATTCAAACAATTCCTTGATACCCTGTTCCAGCTTGTCCGTAATTTCTCGGACTTGCTGGGCATTTTTGTTTTCAGCCATTTACGACCTCCTTATCCTTGATTTTGGTTAGAAAAAAGCCCCGGCTGAGGATTGCTCATCAAACGAGCCTTGATCTCAGACGGGGTTTCTTTTCGCGTCAACCGACGATGGAAAACATTTTCTTCATGCTCCCATTCAATAATCCGGTCAAACATTTTCGGGTGATGAGTAATCATGTGGCGCAGCTCGGCATCGCTGGCATTGGGGCAGAACCAGCATCCGTTTCTCCGGCAGTGACCATAAATCGGAGAAAGCAGACCATGCTCTTCACAAAGTTTTCGCGCGTCAGCCTCGGTGTACCCATACTTGGCGAGAAGACTAACTTTGTTTGTACCGTCCAGCCGCGCAAGGCGTTTCGGCTCATCGGTGGCAATTCCAATATAGCTGACGGCATCAGGAGACAGAGACTTGTTGTACTTCCTCATGGGATTGGTTTTACACTCTCGGTTCGCAGCGCACATTCCAGCCCACGCAAAGCCTCGCTTTTCTCCCTCATGAGGTCCACGGACGATAATGTGATGAAAGATGTCATCATAGGTTTTCGGACCGTGAAGGATCGTGAATTTAACACCAAGTTCCTTTTCGCAGAACGGCTTGAGCCTGTCATAGATGAAGTCTCGATGTTCCGGGACTTCTCCGGTAGTGTTCTGGTCGAACATCACCTCGCTGAACACAACTTCATCCAGCGGATCGCCATACTGTGCAGCCAGTAGGATTGTTGCTACGCTGTCTTTGCCGCCACTGCAAGCGGCAATGTGCATCGGACGGTTCATCGGTCAAACTCCATCTTGAAGCTGACATACTTGCCGCCGGTATCATCCAGCCGGATGACAGCATCGTAGAGCTGCGGCTTTTTAGGCGTATAGAGTCCGGTCACTCTGCACCATCCCTTATCCAGTAGCTCTTTTGCAATCTTCTTTGTCAGCTTCTTTTTCTTGGAAGAGAAGAACTTGTTGTCTTCCCACAGACAGAAAGAACACGACTTGCTGGAACAATAGTAGTTGCCTTTGCCGACATAGACCGGAGATCCGCAGCGGGGACACTTGCCGATAACCTCTTTACCGCTTTCAAAACGGTTTGCCTCTGCGTCCGAGAGGAAAGGATAGGCTTTGATAAGAGATGTGGTCATATCCACGATTCCGGCAAGGAATTTATCTGCGTCTGCCTTGCCGCGCTCAATCTGCATGAGCGTGTTTTCCCATTCGGCGGTCATGGTAGGCGATGTGATCTGCTCCGGCAGGACAGCCACGAGATTGATACCGTCCTTTGTCGGTATGAGAGACTTTCCTTTACGCTCGACAAAACCGGAACGGACCAGCTTTTCGATGATCCCGGCGCGGGTGGCAGGAGTACCAAGCCCTTTCTTTTCGGTGTCATCCTCAAAGTCTTCGTTTCCGGCAGTCTCCATAGCCGACAGGAGTGTATCTTCTGTAAAGGCTTTGGGCGGGGTTGTGAAGTGTTCCGTCACGCTGGCAGATACAGACTGGATTATGTCGTTTTCTTTGAAGCTGGGAATGGCTTTCCCATCATCAGCCGCTTCCTTGTCTTTGAGGGAGTTCTTGAAACGCTGCTCAATGGCTTTCCAGCCGTCCTGAACAACTGTCTTGCCCTTGGCTTTGAACGCATACCCCTCACAGGAGAGCGTCACGGATGTTTCGTCATAGATGTGCTTTTCTCCGGTGGCGCACAGAAGACGCATAGAAACAAGGCGAATGACCTTCTGCTCGGATTCCGGCAGCTCGGAGATGTTCTGCTTTTCAAGCTGGACGGTGGGAATAATGGCATGGTGGTCAGTAACCTTAGCGTTATTGGTGATCCGCTTGATGTCAGGCGTATGCGTCAAGCCGCTAAAAATCGACACTTTCCGACAGACCATCTCAATCACCTGACGGGCAGTAGCCTCCATGTCATCGGTGATGAACTGACTGTCCGTGCGCGGATAGGTCAGGAGCTTTTTTTCGTAGAGCGTCTGGACGAGATCGAGCGTCTGCTGGGCAGTGAAGCCGTAATAGCGGTTTGCCTCGCGCTGCAAGGTGGTCAGGTCGTAGAGCCTCGGAGGATTGACCGTCTTAGTCTCCTTTTTGAGAGAAGAAACGACGGCTTGTTTTTTATCGCAAGCCGTCGCAATCGCATTCGCTTCATCTTCGGTTTTGATCTTCTCCATATCAGCCGTCAGACCGTCAGCATGAATATGGGCATTGAAGTATTTCTCTTTCTTGAATGTGCTGATCTTGCCGTCACGATCAACAAGCATGGCAAGCGTTGGTGTCTGCACTCGACCAACTACCAGCTTCTTGTTGTAAAGAGTGGTAAACAGCCGTGTGCCGTTTATGCCGACAATCCAGTCAGCCTTGGAACGGCTCAGAGCCGCTTCATATAGACGGTCATATTCTTTGCTGTCTTTCAGGTGATTGAAGCCCTCTCGGATAGCAGCGTCCTCAAGAGAGCTGATCCACAGCCGCTTGAACGGCTTTGTGCATCCGGCTTTGTTGTAGACAAGCCGAAAAATCAGCTCACCCTCGCGTCCGGCATCCGTCGCACAGACAAGCTCAGTGACGCGCTTGTCTTTCATAAGAGCGGACAGTACCTTGAACTGCTGTGCCTTGTCCTTCGGAACTTCAAAGCACCACTGCTCCGGGACGATGGGCAGATCGTCATATCTCCACTTGGCATAGCGTTCATCGTAGGAGCTTGCATCCGCAAGCCCCACCAGATGACCGACGCACCATGAGACAATGTAGTTGTTTCCTTCCATGCAGCCGTCCTTACGGGATGTTGCGCCCAACACCTTTGCAATAGACTGAGCTACACTCGGCTTTTCAGCGATCACTAAAATCAATCGTCTTCCTCCGTTTCCTCATCATCGGCAATTTCAGGCTCTCTGTCTTCGTTGATATAAGGCTCTTCCTCATAACCCTCATCATCAAAGAAGTCCATATCATCATCATTCTGCTTTTTGCCCTTGATGAACTTGAAGTAGTAATAAGCCGCACCGCCGATACCGGCGATGGCAACAATGGCAATGATCATGCCCATATTGGAAGACTGCTTCGGCTCTTCTGTGACGGGAAGCTCATCTTCCGTGGGCGTTTCAGGGACAGGCTCGGTGCCGGTACATTCACTCATGTTGGTCTTGCAGACAGGGCAATCGGTATTCACATCACCGGCTACGCATTTGTCATCGCAAATACAGGTTTTCAGCTCGTTCGCATCCTCATCATCCAGAAGGGCGAAGAGGTCACGGTCATCCACGACATTCAGGAAATAGGTTTTATACTGTTCCTCTTCCTCATTGATGGGCGCATCGTAGTCAATGACAATGTAGAAAGTGTTGTCGTTTTTGGTTTGGACGGTAATGAACTGCTTGTTCGTTGCCTTATCATAGAGCAGATCACGGGTGTAGGCGTTGCCCTCATCGTCGATAGGCTCTCCGTCAGAAGGCTTCTCGATGGAAGCGGTAGGCTCAGGCTGAGGCGTTTCCTCCGGCTGTGTTGCCTCGGTAACAGGCAAGTTCTGGTCGGTGTCATCCGCGTAGGCAAATGCCGTCATAGAAAAGCTGCCCACCAGCAAAATGCAGACGGTCAGCATAGTGATCAGGCGAAATCCTCTTTTCTTACTCATCAGCAGATACCTCCGTAGTGTCTTCGTTCTTGGTGGACTTACCGTCCTTCATGGTGGAAAGGAAAGCCATGATCTGATCCTTGTCCATGACCATTGCACGGACAGTGTTCACGATCTCAAGGTTTTCCAGCTCCGTCTTCTTGTCATACAGCTCTTTAAGCTGCTCCCGAAGGTCCTCAACCTTCTTTTCAGTCTTTGCGATGTCCGCACAGACCTTCTGATACTTGGGATTCATAGAAAAATCTCCTTTCGTTTAATAGTTGGGTCTTCCAAAGGCATAGAAATGAGACTGCCAATAAGAAGAGTTGATGGATGTGTACTGGATGGGATCGCCGCAGTGCAGCATGACTCCATCACCCACATAAATGCCGACATGAGAAACGCCCGGTGTGTCATAGGTTCCCTGAAAGAAGATGAGATCACCCGGCTGCACATTCGCCTTTGAAACCGGTGTGCAGACATTGTAAAGCCCTTGCGCACCGAGCCGTCCGGTATTGACAAGTCCGCTGTTTGTCAGCACATAGGAGACAAAACCGGAGCAGTCAAAGGATGTGTCGGGATTGGAGCCGCCCCAGACATAGGGATAATTCAGATATTTCTCAGCCTCTTCGATAAGTGTTGCAAACTTGGCATCGGAGAGATATGCCGGATTGACGGTGTACTCATCCGGCGGATTTGTGATGTACTTGCCCACATAATCGGAATTGGGAAACAGATCCTCTCGGTTGCCAAGTCCCGACATATAGGTTGCGTACATGGAAAGCTCATCCTGAGACATGATGTAGACCGGAACATGGGAAAGATTGAAGTTTTCCAGCGTCACATAGCAGATATAGTAGTCATAAGGAACACGGTAGGTTTCCGTATGGGTATTGCCGTCTGCATCCGTCCATGTGTCGATTTCTGTCCGGTATCGGGTTTCGACGATGACCTCTTCGGTAAGGATATACTGTTTATCGAACAGCATTTGAAGTGTCCCCTGTACCTCGTCCAGCGTGAACTCGCCCTCGTGAAGAGCAGAGAGGATGGAGATCAGAACATAGGGATCATGCTCGATGTCATCCAGATCGAAGTGATACTCGTCATAGTCGTGAGTGCTTTCGTAGGTGTCGAGCTTGCGCTGCAACTCTGCCTCCATGCGGCAATACTGTTCCTCCGCACCCAACATCGCATCATCCTCACTGAGATAGGACGAAGCAATCACGGATGAAGTAGTAGAACTGAACATCGCTGTGCATGAGCTGACACCGGCAGCAAGCAGTACAAGGATCATCACGCCTAAACCGATCCAGACAAAGACCTTCTTGTTTTCTGTGAAGAACTCCTTGATCTTATTCGCTGCTTTCTCCGAAAACTTCTTGCCGGTGTTCTTGGTGGCAGCATTGGAGGCGGTCTGAGAACCGGCTTTTCGAGCCGCAGCATATTCCTTCTTGATGTTCTGCTTCTGATAATGCTTGTTCATGTTGCGCTGATTTTTCATCTCAGGATGTTCCTGCTGGGTTTTCTCATAGTGTAGCTTTGCGTCGGCAACCTGAGCCTCGTGTTCCAGTTTGGACACCTTCTCGTAAGGCTTATTAGCGCTTTTCTGCTGATGATGGCTGTAATGCCTTATTGCCGCTTCTGCCACAATTTCGGAACGGTGCGCCGCCTCAACCGCTGAGTTTTCCTGCTCAACCTCATGGATTTTGCCGTGAATGCCGGAGGCAAGCGTATCACCGACCTTGCGGACGGTTTTATCTGTCTCAAACTTCAACTTGCTTTGTCCCTTGGGCTTTTTCAGTTCATCTTCAAAGGACAAACGGGTTGTGGCTTTGCCTTTTTCCTCATCGAAGACACGCTCTTTTTTGAGAACTTTATGCGTAGGCAGCTTCTCACGGGCGGCATCCAAACGCTCGTGTGCCTTTTCTGCTTTGCGCTCCAATTTCTGAACTCTTGGAGAAGATGGCTCTGCATCCGTCTTTGGGGCATTTGTAGCGGTTTCAGCCGCTTTGGACAGCACATCATCGGCATCTGCATTTTGAACTGCCGCCGTTTTCCTGAGCTTGTGGGTGACAACCGTTTCGGCAATTACCGCACCGGTATGGGAAGTGCTGCTGTGTGGCTCTGAAAAAGGCGGCTTTAGCGGTGTTTCTGACACTGGCATAGTTTCGTGTGCGTTCTGGGGTGGATTTTCTGGCTTTTTCTCTTCTGAGACAGGCGTTTCGGAAGTCGGCTGAGTGCCGGTATCATCCTTATGTTCCTCACGAAACTGACGCTGTTGTCGGCGCATTTGCACCTTTTTCTGCTCTTCCGCAGAAAGCCCACCGGAAAGCTCAGGCTCTTCAATGGGCTTCACAAGCTCGGCATCTTTCAATCGCCCGGAAATACTTTTGCTTGTGCCTTCGGTCAGATTTTCTTCTACCGCGCCGTCGCGGGTCATCTTCATAACCACCTTGTCACGGGCTTTTAGCTCCGGTTCCTTCGGCATCAAATCTCACCTCCGATCCGCTGATAGGCAAGCTCGGTAAACTCAGGATTCAGCTCAATCCCGACATAGTGCCGCCCCATGTTCTTTGCGACCATCGCCGTTGTCCCGCTGCCTAAGAACGGATCAAGGACAATGCCGTCTTCGGGACATCCGGCAAGCAGACAGGTTTCAACCAGCTTCGGAGGGTAAGCGGCATAATGACCACCCTTGAACGGAACGGTATTGATCGTCCACACATCTCGTTTATTCCTTAGCGGATTGATCTCGGCATCTGTGATCTCGCCATGCCCACGGGGGCGGTTGATGGTTTGCACATGAGCCTGACCGGGAATTGCTTTCCCGAACTTGTTGCCGCCCTTCATGCCGCGCTTGAGTCGTTCAGCAGTAGCCGGTGCAATCGGCTCAGAGATTGCCTTGTAGTCAAAATGATATTTCCGAGACTTAGAGAACAGAAAGATATGCTCATAACAACGGGCACAGCGATCTTTCACGCTTTCAGGCATTGGGTTTTCCTTCATCCAGATGATGTCGTTTCTCAGATACCAGCCGGAGTCACGGAGGGAAAATGCCAGCATCCACGGAATGCCAATCATGTCTTTGGGCTTGCAGCCCTCAACCTTGTGGTTGAGAGCTACCGCCTGACCGTTTCTGCCGTTGGGGTTCTTCGGGTCAACATAGCCGCCCTGATTGCTTTTTCCGGCATAGGTGTCCGAGATGTTCAGCCAGAGCGTACCGTCAGGACGCAGAACGCGCCTGACTTCGGTAAAAACTTCGGTCAGGCGCGAGATGTATTCTTTGGGCGTTGTCTCTCTGCCAATCTGCCCATCCATGCCATAATCACGCAAGGCGTAATATGGAGGGGATGTCACGCAGCAGTGGACGCTCTCATCAGGCAGCGTCTTCAGGACTTCGAGACAGTCACCGGTATAAATGGTGTCGAGTTGTATAGCTATTTACCTCCTATCTTTAGAAGTTGTTGGAGCAGATTGATTAGTCGGAGAAATACTCATCCGGCTCGTAATCGTCCTCATCCTCTTCGTCTACACGGTCTGCCCAGCGGTCGAAGATTTCTTCGGCTTCCTTAGCAGCCTCACGGTAGAGGCTCAGGCGGTTCTTCTCGTAGGCTGCAAAGGCAGGAACAAACTTGCCGAACTCACAGATTGCCTTCGCATCCTGTGTGCGCATATCCGCAACACACTGGATGATTTCAGACATCGTGAGCAGATCGTCGATCATCAGATCATACTCTTCCTTGGGGAGGGAGACGCTTTCAGCATCCTCGGTATCAGCGAAGGGAGTGTCCTCGTCACACTGAGCGCACTTGGCGACATCTACCACAAAGGGCAGCGCCAGCATATCCACAGATACTTTGGTCATAATCCGGCGCGTTTCCTTGACCTTTTCGTCAATAGCCTCCCTCACATGGAGGTAAGCGCGGTGGTGCTTCTTGAGGTCACTCTCCTGACGGATCAAATCGGTCAGTTCCCACAGAGCCTTGAAGAGCGCGGTGGTGTTCTCTGCGTACTCGATAGCGACTGCGTAGGGCATGGTAATCATCTTGTTGTTCATATTCAAATCTCCTTAATTCTGTAAAGTTTCTTCGGGTTTGGTGGTCATGATGCGATAGAGCATCGTGTCCTTCGGGAAGTTGTCCTTAAACGGGACGATGGTAGAGCCGTAGAAGATCAAGCCTTCACCGGCGTTGGAATTGGTGATGTAGTTCTGCTGGCTTGGGGAGATATTCAATGCGGAGCTGAGAATCTTTCTGTCACCGGAAGCCTGATTCAGAAGATACACAAAATCAGAGTTCTCGAAGATGTTCTCGACTTCACGGGAAGCCAAAAGGTCTTTCACATTCTGGGTAATTCCGGTGGGGATGCCGCCCCATTTTCTGAATCTCTTCCAGATTTCTACGCTGTACGCCGCAGTCTGCTCTTCCTTCAACAGAAGATGGAACTCGTCCATGTAGTACCTTGTGGACTTGTGCTGGGCGCGGTTGATGGTCACTCTGTTCCACACCTGATCCTGAACGATAAGCATTCCGAGCTTTTTAAGCTGCTTGCCCAGCTCCTTGATGTCATAGCAGACGAAACGGTTGTTGACATCCACATTGGTTCTGTGATTGAAGACATTCAAACTGCCGTGAACATAGATTTCCAGAGCTGTTGCGATGCGCTGCGCTTCCGGCTCTTTCTGGTCGCGGAGAATGTTGTAGAGATCTTCCAGAATGGGCATCTTCTCCGGCACGGGATCGGAGAGGTAATCCTGATAGACCATGCGGACACTTCGGTCAATGATGGTTTTCTCAACCGGCTGCAAGCCGTCCTTGCCGCCTACAATCAGCTCACACATCGAAAGAATGAAGTCGGATTTCAGCGTCAGCGGGTTTTCCTCTTCGGAGTAGTTGACATTGATGTCCAGCGGATTGATATAGTCCGTGCTGATCGGAGAGATACGGATGACCTGACCGCCGAGCTTCTGCACCAGCGGATAATACTCAGCTTCGGGATCGCAGACGATGATGTCATCCTCTGTGATGAGGAAGGCATTCGTCATCTCTCTTTTTGCCGAGAAGGACTTGCCGCTGCCGGGAGTACCGAGGATCAGCCCGTTGGGGTTTTTCAGCCGCTTTCTATCCACCATGATCATGTTGTTGGAAAGCGCATTCAGTCCGTAGTACAGAGCTTCGCCGCCCTGAAACAACTCCTGCGTGGTGAACGGAACAAAGATCGCCGTAGAAGAGGTAGTCAGTCCACGCTCAATCTCAATCTGGTTCAGACCGATGGGCAGAGAGGACATCAGCCCTTCTTCCTGCTGAAAGTCCAGCCGCTTGAGTGCGCAGTTGTATTTCTGAGCGATGGATGCGGTCTGAAAAATGGCACTTTCGAGCTTCTGGCGGGTAGCAGCCGTGTTCATCAGGATGATGGTCACAAGGAACATTCGCTCATTTCTCGTTTGGAGATCCTGCAACAGACGCTTGGCTTCACCGCCGTAGGTTGCCAGATCGGAGGGGATGATTTCCATATCGTAGCCGGAACGGACTGCCTTTTTCTGGTGGAGTAGGGAGCTGCCGCCTTACTATCTTGCAATAGCAGGTT
>OGQX01001535.1_pt1 | contig 20588 bp, 18 predicted proteins | sample 1553291 | NCBI WGS metagenome assembly OGQX01 (sample SAMEA2580030, study PRJEB22360) | human gut metagenome | biome: human gut; feature: human-associated habitat; material: faeces | place: Denmark | collected 2008/2010
TTCCAACAGCATGGTGGAGCTTTACACCATCCAGCGTTACTTGCAGATGTCGGCGTTGGAGGAGCAGGGCTTACAGCACTTCGATAGCTGGGCGGCCAACTACGGGGAAACCGTCACCGCTATCGAGCTGTCCCCGGAGGGAACCGGCTACCGTGCCAAGACGCGCTTTGCTAAATTTTACAACCTGCCGGAGCTGATGAGCCTTTTCAAAAATGTGGCGGATATTCAGACAGCGGATATGCTCAAGCTCCCCGTGCCGGAGGCACATTACCACAATATCGCCTTGAAGCCCTCTGAGTATCAGAAGCAAATTGCGGCGTCGCTGGCAGAGCGCGCCGAGAAAGTCCGCAACCGCGAGGTGGACAGCAGAGTGGATAATATGCTGCTCATCACCAACGATGGGCGCAAGCTGGCGCTGGACCAGCGGCTTGTCAATCCGATGCTGCCGAGCGACCCCGATAGCAAAGCTGCCAAGTGTGCGGAAAATGTATTCGAGATTTGGCAGCGCACCGCAGATCAACGCTCCACACAAATGATTTTCTGCGATCTGTCCACTCCCGGCAAGGAGCGGCCTATTGAGATGGTGCAAAAGGAAGACGGCAGCTTCGGCATGGCTCCGTTCCAAAATGTTTATGAGGATATTCGGACGAAATTGATCGAGCTGGGTGTTCCCGAAAATGAGATTGCTTTCATTCATAACGCCAAGAGCGAGGTGCAAAAGAAAGACCTGTTTGGAAAGGTGCGAAACGGTCAGGTGCGTATCCTGCTGGGCAGTACCCAGCGTATGGGCGCGGGAACGAACTGTCAGCAGAAGCTCGTCGCTTTGCACCATCTGGATTGTCCGTGGCGTCCGTCTGATCTCCAGCAGCGCGAGGGACGCATTATCCGTCAGGGCAACGAAAATAAAGAAGTGGACATTTACAGCTATGTCACGGAAGGCACCTTTGACGCCTACCTTTACCAGCTTGTGGAGAGCAAACAGAAATTCATATCGCAAATCATGACCAGCAAATCGCCTGTCCGTTCTGCCGAAGATGTAGACGAGCAGGCGCTTTCTTATGCCGAGATCAAGGCGCTGGCCAGTGGTAATCCGCTTATCAAAGAAAAGATGGATCTGGATATAGAGGTGTCCAAGCTGAAGCTGCTGAAATCCAACCATTTGAGCCAGCGGTACGCGCTCGAGGATGCAATCAGCAAGACCTTCCCTAAAAATATTGCCGAAGCGAGGGAACGAATCTCCGGCTATGAGGCCGATATAGTCGCGGTCAAGGAAAATACCCACCCCAATGCGGATGGTTTCTCTCCGCTCACGCTGATGGGTGTTACCTATGCCGAGAAAAAAGAGGCAGGCGCGGCGCTGCTGACGATGTGCCAGAATATGCTCTCTCCGGAAGCGGCACAGATCGGCAGCTATCGCGGCCTGACGCTGGAGTTGGAATTTCACAGCTTTAGTCAAGAGTACCGCCTGACCATGATCGGTCAGCTTCGTCACACGGTCACGCTGGGAACCGATGTGTTCGGCAATTTGCAGCGTATGGACAATATGTTGGAGACGTTACCAATGAAAGAGCAGGCCTGTCTGGAACAGCTTTCCAATCTGCAAAACCAGCTTGAAACTGCAAAGGTGGAGGTACAGAAGCCTTTCCCCCGTGAGGAGGAGCTGAAAGTCAAGGTTGCGCGGTTGGAGGAATTGAATACCCTGTTGGATTTGGACCACAAGGAAGCAGAGATTACGGATGCCGAGCCGGACGAGGCTCCACGTCCACGGGGACGCCCAGCGGCGCAGATGGAACGATAATTTTTTACAAGGAGGTCATCTATGGGATATCAGGAAAGCTGGGTCTATATCGAGCCGCAGCGCAAGTTTGAAAAGCTGATCCGCGCCTATGAAAAGGCGGAGCAATCGGGCTATTACAACGTAGCTGGTGCGGAGCCGTGCTCCGTTATCATTTTGAAGCGGCCCTTCGGCGACATTCCTGCTGGGAAGAAGCTGCTGTGGGTATGCGGTGACCGTGGTTTCCATTGCGCCGCGGGGATATTCGGCGGAGAACTGAAATGTTCCGGCAGACTCCGCGTGATCCCTGTGGAGGAAGTGCTGAACAGTGCGGACGATCCACGTATGAAAGGGCTGGACTTGAACAGTCCGGCCCCCAGCGAAAATGACTACATGAAACGGTACAGCGTTGCCAATTACGCCCACCGCATGCGGGCGGGGCTGGCAAGGTAATATGTGTGAAATATATGCCGTAAAAAATTACGGAAGATGTTGATATTGAATCATAGAAAACCGGTTTCATTATAATGAGATTGGCTTTTTCATATCCATAGGAGGTGAGCCCCCATGCCTTATATGACAAAGAATCAGATTGCCGCCGCCCGCGAGATGGACTTACTGACTTACCTGCGGCAATCTGAGCCGGAGGAGCTGGTGCATATCGGCGGCAGCACCTACGCCACCCGTACCCACGACAGCCTAAAAATTTCCAACGGCAAATGGTGCTGGTGGTCGCACAATATCGGCGGCACAAATGCGCTGGATTATCTGACGAAGGTGGAGGGCATCCCCTTTTTGGACGCCGTGCAGCGTATTCTCGGAGAGTTGCCCCAAGTGCAGCCTACACCGAGGCCGTTCGCACCGCCTAAAACTGAATTCGTTCTTCCACCCAAACACGCCGACAACCGGCGTGTTTTTTCGTATCTGCGAAGCCGTGGCATTGATGCGGAGATCATCAACCACTGTATCAAACATGGCCAGCTTTACGAGGACGCTGTACATCATAATTGCGTATTTGTGGGCTACAGAAACGACAAACCCGCCTATGGCGCGCTGCGAGGGACGCTTTCGGATAGCACCTTTGCCGGTGAAGCCCCTGGCAGCGACAAACGGTTTTCCTTTGCCGTGCCTCGCTGCGCCGGTGGTAAAACGCTCTGCGTGTTTGAAGCGGCCATCGACGCACTTTCTTATCTGACGCTGCTGAAGCTGCGCGGGCAGGACTGGCGCGCCGCAAATACGCTTTCCCTCTCCGGCATCTATCAGCCACGGAAAGACGGTTCGATTCGATTCCCCGCGGCGTTGGAGCAATACCTAAAGGATAACCCCTGCGTGGAGCGGATCGTGCTGTGTCTGGACAACGATGAGCCGGGGCGGGCGGCGTCCGCAGCTATTCAAAAAGAACTTTCCGAGTATGAGGTCATTGACAATCCACCCCGCAGCGGAAAGGACTACAACGACCAGCTCCAGCTTATGAAAGGGATTTGCGGCAGAGTAAGAACCCGCGGCGGCACAGCACGCTGATTTGTTTTTCGGCTGGTAAAGGACTGCAAGCGGCCTGCGGCTGCTTTGCAGTTGCAAGCATAGCATTTGGCCGTCCAAATGCGCTTGTTAAGGGGCAAAGCCCCCTAAGACCCCCATCTTGAAAAGGAGGAAACTGTGTTGCGAAAACGCGCAATCAAAATATCGGTCCGATTGAATGAGCAGGAGCATGAACACCTGAAAAAGCAGGCTGCGATCTCCGGCTACCCTATGGAACCGTTCATCCGCGCCCTCATCATGGGCGTGAATCTGCGCCCGCGCCCGCCTGACGAATACGCTGAGATCCGGCGTCAGCTTGCCGCCATTGGCAACAACATCAATCAGATCGCCCGCGCGGTCAATGCCCGCGGTTTTGCTACGAAGGAGGAAATTGCTGTGATCACGGCTGCGCAGGAGATGATCTGGACCATCGCGGAGCGGCTCTGATATGGCGTACACGAAAGTATTTGCCATCCGCGCAAGGCTGGATGACCGCGTGAAGTATGCCATCAATGGGGACAAGACGGAGCTGGGCGAGAAAATCAATTACGCAGCCGATTTACAAAAAACAAATTCCGTCCGATTCGTAAGTGCGTTGAACTGTAAATCAGCGGAAACCGCGTTTGCCGCCATGCGCAGGACCAAGGAGAAGTTTTGCAAGACAGGCGGCGTCCTCGGCTATCACTTTATTCAGTCCTTTGCGCCCGGAGAGGTCACGCCGGAGCAGGCACATGAGATCGGATGTGAGTTTGCGCGGCGGCTGGTCGGCGAGGACTTTGAGGTCGTTGTTGGGACGCATCTGGACAAAGCCCATCCGCATAATCACATCATCGTTAATTCTGTGTCCCGCATAGACGGCTACAAGTACCACTCCAGCCCAGAGAGCTACTACAACGACGTACGCGGCACTTCGGACGAGCTGTGCAGAGAGAACAATTTATCCGTCATTGCGCCGCGGGGCAAGGGTAAGCACTACGCTGAGTGGAAAGCGGAGCAGGGCGGCAAGCCCACCGTGCGCGGCGTGATCCGCGACGACATTGACGCTACCATTCAGCAAGCCTACACCTACGATTCGTTCCTCATGCTGCTGCGAAAAAACGGCTATGAGGTGCGCCGCGGCCCCAATCGAAAATACACCACCGTCAAACCACCCGGCGCGAAGCGGGCAATCCGGTTGGACAGTTTGGGCGAGGGCTATACCGAAGCGGATATTCTGCGGCGGCTTTCCAGGCAGCGGCGCGGCGGTATGGCCGCGCCTATTGTTATCCGTACCGTCTATACGGTCAAGCGCTATCGTGTGAAGGGCAAGTTGAATACCGCCCGAAAAAAGAAAATTACAGGATTTTACGCACTATACCTCCGCTACCTCTATCTGCTGCGTGGAGGCAGACGGAAAAAGCTGCCGCCTAAGATGCCCTTCTCCGTTAAACGGGAGGTCATTCATTTGGAGCGGTATGAGCAGCAATTCAAATACCTTTTATCAAGCGGAATTACCACCGAAACGGAGCTGGAGCAGCGCATCCGTGTGCTGGAGTGGGACATCCGCTTGCTGGAGGAACAGAGAAAACCACTTTATCAGGAAAGGAGGAACACCAGCGATGAAGAAACACAAGCCAAGTACAGCGCGGAGATCCAACAGCAGACTGCCGCCTTGCGGGAGAAACGCCGGGAAGTGCGGCTGTGCCGCAGGATACAGGCAGACATTCCAAGGGTATCCCAACAGTGCCAGCAGGCGCAGGCTGAACGGCAGGAAAATCTAAAGAACAAGGAGGAACACGAGCATGAGTACCAACGGTGAAACCGCTGACCTGATGGTGCGCGAGGGCATCCAGATCACCGAGAGCGCCCTCAAGCTGGCAGGGCTGGGGGCGAAAAATCTTGCCGCCCTGTTGATTGCCCTTGCCAACGACAACCAGAAGCTCGCCGGTAAAACCAACCTCAAGCGCCTGATCCACGACGGCGAGGAGCTGACCATTTTTTCTGTCAAGCAGGAGGACTTGAAGGGCTTTCAGATGGAGGCCAAACGCTATGGCGTCCTCTTTTATCCCATCGTCAACAAGGTAGAAAAGACCGGGACGGTAGAAATTATGGCAAAAGCCAAAGATGCCAAGCAGATCAACCGCATTTTTGAACGCATGGGCTATCCCGCCCCGGTGAAGGAGGATACTGCCGCAAAAAAAGAGAACGCCCGCGCTCCGTCCGAGAACAGCTCCAAGGAGCGCGGGACTGGTGCGAGAGCGTCTACGGAACCGGCTACGGAGAAGGCTGACGCCCGCCCCTCCGTCCGCAGCCGTCTGATGGCGCTGCAAGCCGCGGCAGAACGGGATGGCACAGCTCCCACCAAGGACACCGTGCGGGAAGCCATTCAAAAGGCTATGCCTACGCGGGAATAAATTGATTTTGAGAAGGAGAAACGAACATGGCAAAGTTAGACGATTTGATCCAGCAGAAGCAGCAGAGGGACGAGGACTGGAAGGCAAAGAAAACAGCAGAGCGCGAGGAATTGGGGCAGCTTTCCGACGATGCGGTCATGCACGTCACCAGTGAACCCGGCGCATATCTGCATTATCTGGACACGCAGGCCATCAACCCGCGATACAGCGCATCCAATGTGATGCTGGCGATGGCGCAGAACCCGGACATCACCTACATCAACAGCCTGGAGGTGTGGAACCGGCTGGGGCGCAGCGTTAACCGCGATGAGAACGGCATGAAGATCCGTGTGTCAGACACCTATGTGAAGGACGGAAGGGAGTATCACGGCTATAAGATCGGGCGTGTTTTTGATGTGACGCAGACCCACGGCAAGGCCGGTGTTCCGGCGCTGAGCCTGAAAGACAACACGCCGGAAATGGACGCCGCCCTGCGCCGATTGCTGGACAGTTCCCCCGTTCCCGTGGTCACCAGCAGCACCATGTACCAGGACGCCGTTTATGATCCTAAGACGCAGAGCATTACGGTATCCAGCCGCCTGATCGACAGCAAGATCTTTGCGGCGCTCTCCCGCGAGATCGTCCACGCCGGCATCCATGACCACGGGCGCTATCCCTACTATACCCGCGAGGACTGCGCCATGGACGCCGAGAGCGTCAGCTATATGCTCTGCTGTAATTTCGGCGTGGAGACCCCGCAGCCCGATGTGAGCCGCGTGGGGCAGGTGTTTGACGGCATGGAGGTGCAGGATCGCCGCGGCGTGGTAGACAGCCTGCAAAAGTATTTTCGTAAGCTGCAAAATGACATCCAGCGTGAGATCTCTCCGCAGGAGCGCAAGCAGCCGGAGCAGAACCGGCCCGTTCGCTGAGGAAGGAGGACGAAGCGTGAAAAAGAAAGTTGCGTTTGCACTCTGCACGGCGCTGATGCTGTGCAGCATGAGCGTTGCGGCGCTGGCCGCAGAGCCCATGACAGATGCCGATACGGTATCCACAATGATCTCTGCCGCAGATACGCTACCCGGCATTTCCGCCTATCCCGCCGAGGTCAGAGCCAGCGAGGAAAACGGCGTCTATCGTTTGGAAAAGGTCTACTACCTGACCGCGAAGGACGATCCCGCCACGATCCCCACCGCTGACTTTGAGCGCGAGGGACGCACCTATACGCTCCTTGATTTGCTGAAAAATGACCAGACAGAAACGGACACGCGGGAGCATATCGAGGTGGTCACGCTGGAGAGCAAGACCAAAGATATGGCGGAAATTCTGAAAATGCTGGAGCCAAAGCTGGAGGTCAAGACCGAGGACGGCTATGAGGGCGTCCTGTCCCTTGACCACACCACCATTCAGGTGGAGGCAGCGGGCTACGGGACCAGCAGCCGCACGGTGACGGCGGAGCGCACCTATCCCAACCTCTCAGACGCGGATGTGTCCCTTGTTCCCAAGTCCGTGAATGAAAATGGCCGCACCCTGACTCTTGCCGATGTAAGCTGGCAGGAGGCGGCTGTCGATCCCACGGACGGCTATGACATTCCCATTCGCTACACTGCTGTGGCAAGCTACACCGGCACCGCCACCAGCAAATACGCCACCGGCTACACCGTCACGGCGGACTATAAGGGTGACGTCACCCGCACAAGCTGTGATACGGTGGTCTACACTGCAGTCTTTTCCAGCGTCGGTAATGAAGCAGCAACGGACAGCAGTAGCTTTAACTGGCTGTGGCTGCTGATCCCCGCGGGAGCGGCGGCGCTGGGCGGCTGCGGTTACGCTGGTTATAAGGGCTATCGCCACTACATCAATAAGAAAAGAGGGTACGCCGCATGAAAAAATATCTGACCACGCTGCTGGCCGCCTGCTGTATGCTGGCGGCTTTTTCCATGCCTGCATCGGCACTGGAGTATCACTTTGACGGCCCGGACGCAGGACTGTTCGGACGCCCCACCTCGGACGATACGATTTATGTCACGATGGACAAGCCTGTGAATACCGACCGGAGCAAAAACGCCGCCTACATCCCGCCTGCCTTCGGCTCTCCCACCTCCTACACCCTGAACGCCGGGGAACTGCTGACACCAAACCTTGTGAGCGGTTCAGTCGCGGGAACAATCAGCGGCACAGGCGGTGTGACCGTCCTGCCGCCTACGACTTCGGGCAGTAGCAGCGGAAATACCGGTTCTTACACGCCGGTGAAGTACACCGCGGTCACGAAAGACCTCTATTACAGCGGCGGCTACCTCGGTACGCTGAAAATCCCCACCCTCGGTCTGTCTGTCAAGGTGTATCAGGGGACGGACGCGGACGCGCTCCGCAAGGGCGCAGGACATTTTGCCAGCACCTCCATTTGGGAGGGCAATGTGGCGATTGCGGGCCACAATCGGGGCGTCAACAATCACTTCGGAAAGATTCACACTCTTGACATTGGGGACACCATCAAGCTGACCACCCAGCTCGGCACACGCAGCTATGAAGTGTACTCTGTCAGTAAGATCGGCGTGGATGATACCAGCGTCCTGAGCGACAGCACAGAGAACATCATCACCCTTGTCACCTGCGTGAAGAATCAGCCGGATTACCGCTGGTGTGTGCAGGCACGACAGAAGTAGTATTGATGTGAATAATTTCGACAAGAAAAAAGTTATTCACATTGATGTTAAAAACTTTACTTGACGCAAGGGGGGTGATATAATGGCTGACAAAGGTGGTGACAGAATCATGGAGTTAAAAAACAGATCGCAGTACCTTGATAAGCTCATTTCCGTTCAGGATATGGAGGTCATCAAGGTCGTGACCGGAATCCGGCGCTGCGGCAAATCCAGCCTGCTGAAATTGATGATGGCACATCTGCGGGAACAGGGCGTCATGGAGGAACAGATCCTCTCGATGAACTTTGAGTCCATGCAGTTTGCCGATATGGACAGCAAGAGCCTCTATCAGTATGTGACGGAACGCGAATCCAAGGGCAAGCGACTCTACCTCTTTTTGGACGAGGTGCAGAAGGTTCGGGACTGGCAGGATGCCGTGAATTCCTTCCGTGTGGATCTGGATTGCGACATTTATGTGACCGGTTCCAACGCCTACCTGCTTTCCTCCGAACTGTCCACGTATCTGTCCGGACGCTATGTGGAGATCAAAATGCTGCCGCTGTCATTCCGCGAGTTTTTGGACTTCCACGGCTATCTGCTTGATGAGTACAAAGCGCCCAACGGCACTATGAAACAGCGCGCCAAGGGAAAAGACGGCGAAGCGTATGAGCTGCGCGACCTGTTTGAAGCCTACGCACAGTTTGGCGGTATGCCCGCACTGGCCGAGGCGGAGCTGGATCAGGAGCGCGCCAATATGCTGCTGGACGGTATTTATTCTGCTGTTGTTGTGCGGGATATTCTGGAGCGCGGCAAACGGAAAGAACAGCGGGCCGTTACCGACGCGCTGCTACTTCGCAAGATCATTCTGTTTCTGGCTGACAACATCGGCAACAACACCTCGGCGGCGTCCATCGGGCGCACCCTTGTCAGCGAGGGCCTGTTGGATGATGGCAGAAAGGCCAAGCCTGCGGTGCAGACCATCTCTGCCTATATCGACGCACTGTTGGAGTCCTATATCTTTTATGAGGTCAAGCGTTTTGACATCAAGGGGAAGGGCTATCTGCGGACGCTGGGCAAATACTATATCGTCGATCCCGGCCTCCGCACCTATCTGTTAGGAAACCGGGGCGGCGATGTGGGACACATTCTGGAAAACATCGTTTATTTTGAACTGCTGCGGCGTGGTTATGAGGTGGCTATCGGCAAGGTCGGTGAAAAGGAGATTGACTTCATCGCAACGAAGATGAACGAGAAAAAGTATATCCAAGTCACTGACAACATGAACGCCCCCGAAACCCGCGCACGGGAGCTTGCACCGCTACAAGCTGTGCAGGACAATTACGAGAAGATCGTGATTGCCATGGACTGCGACCTTATTAGCGACGTGGACGGTATCAAAATCGTAAAGGCGCTGGACTTCCTGCTCAGCGAAGTGTAACTAAAAATCCGCTCTGAAAAATCAGGGCGGATTTTTTTGACACACGGCGGTATCCGCGATACCATGAACCCATCAAAGGATCTGGAGGTACACACCATGAAGCGAGGAAGTTTTGCAGCCGGTTTTCTTACCTGCCTGCTGTTGGCTGGCGTCACTACCACGGCGTATGCTGCCGGGATCGTGGCCGAGCGCAGCACCCATCGCGTTGTCGTAGATGGAAAAGAAGCGCAGATGGAAGCCTATGTCATCAACGGCAGCAACTATGTGCGGCTTCGGGACATCGGCAAGGCTGTTGGTTTCGAGGTTTATTGGGATAGTGAGAACGGCTGTGTGCAGGTGGAGAGCAGAAAACCTTACACCGGTGAAGCCCCTGCAAAGGCGGAACCCGACAAACCGTTATCGCGGCCGGAGGACACATCTACCACCATCGATGTGAATGCACTGAAACAAGACATCATTGACCGCACCAATGCCCTGCGCAAAGAAAATGGCGTTGCTGTGCTGCGTGTCAACGACAGGCTCATGCAGGCGGCGCAGGTCCGCGCCAATGAGATGGCTACGCATACCGTCTATTCTCACACAAGGCCGGATGGCAGAAAATTCAATACCGCCACGGATTGTCCTTACATGGCCGAAAATATCCATCGCATCGCAGATTGGGTGCTGTCTGACCAGACACTTGCCGAACGAGCAGTTGCGGATTGGTATGCCTCAACGGTTCATCATAAGAACATGGTCAATCCAAAGCTGTCAGAGATCGGTGTCGGGCTGGCAAGAGGTGTCAATGATACTGGTGACCCGTGCTGGTACTGTGTCCAGCTTTTCCTCTACGATGGCTATTCCATCACTCGGGTGGATACCCCCGCGAACAAATAAATCATCAACTCTCACGTAAGAGCAGGTCGTCAAGATCTGCTCTTTTTATTGCGCTTTTTGGAAAGGAGAAAGACATGAAGTCAATTAAACATCGCTTGTTGTCACTGCTTTTGACGCTGGTGACAGTCTTGAGCCTGCTGCCGACTGCGGCTTTTGCCGCGTCGAACACGGGTTCCGGCCTCAAAATTACCACCAACCAGGCATATTGGAGCACGCGCCTGCTGGCCAACGGCACGCCGTACAGCTACCGCCCTCCGCTGGCAGACGGCAAGCTCGTGTACTGCATGGACAGCGGCCTCGGCTATCATTACGCCACAAAATCATTTCTTGATTCGTACTCGTGGACATCCAGCTCCGGCGCGGACGCGGATGCAGTATTCCAGTCGGCGCTCACAAACAGCGGCCTCAGCGAGATGGACGCCGCGACCGTCGAGAACGTCAAATGGATGATGACCTACCTCAACGACTGCAAGGCATCCAATGTTGGCCAGCTTTTTATGGCCGTGCAGACGTATGTGTGGGATCACCAAAGCTATAAAGGCGAACCCGGTGGAGACGGCGACGCAGGTGGTTACGCCAATGCAGACACCTACGAGCTATATCTGAGCCTTATTGACTCCCTCCTTGCAAAAAAAGCAGCTGAGGATGCCGAGTTCCAGCGTCAGATTGAAGAGTATAAGTCGCAGGGCATCCGCGCATCCATCGTGGAGGATGAGAGTGCAAAGTGGGCGGTTTTTGCGATTTCCAGCAACCGCAAAAATCAGTCATTCTTTAACTACTATGGACCGCGCAAGCTCGTAACGGGCGAGCCAGCGCCTGACCAGCCCGAGCAGCCTACGGGCGGCACAGGCAAGATCACGCTGAAGAAAACTGCCGGTGGAACCACAACCGGTCTTGCCGGTGCACGTTTCAGCATCTATTTCAACGGCCAAATCGTCGGCAGCGACGTGACGGACGGAAATGGTGAGATTCATATTGAGAACGCCGCCACCGGCCTTTGGAGCTTTGTGGAAACCGCTGCACCGGACGGCTATTGCGTCGATCCCACGCCGAAGAGCGTGTACGTAGATGTAACTGAGGGTGACCGCGAATACACCGTTGCGGCGATCAACTACGAAAAGCCCAATATGAAGATCATCAAGACCGATGCGCAGACCGGTGCGCCGATCCCCAGCACGGTGTTTTCCATTAAGTCCGTTACCGGCAGCTATTCCACCTCCGTCATGACCGGGACGGACGGTTCCGCAACGCTCTCGGCCATTCCTGCCGGTGTCTATGTTGTGCGTGAGGAATCCGTTCCCGAGCCGTACATCGTAACCAATACTGAGCAGACCGTGGCGCTGCGCCCCGGCAAAACCTCCGAGGTCACTTTCGTTGACTATGAAAAGCCCGGTCTTGAAATTGTCAAGAAGAACATCGCCAATGGTGAGCCCATCGAGGGCGTGACCTACCGCATCGAGCAGATCGACGGCAGCTACTCCACCACGGCCACCACTGACAGTCACGGACGTATCTTCCTCGATTCTATCCCCGTTGGCACCTATCGGGCGACGGAGATCAATGTTCCCAGCTATGTCATTCTCTGCCCCATCCCGCAGGAAGTAGCGCTCAAGGCAGGTGAAACCTCCACCGTTACTTTCTTCAATGCACTCAAGCCGACGCTGGAGATCCGCAAGGTAGACAGTGTGACCGGCGATCCTGTCAAGGGTGCTAAGTTCCAGATCTGGTATGCCAGCAATCATACCGATAGCGGTGAGCTAAATGATCTTGGCACTTATTACACCGATGAAAGCGGCAAGATCATCCTTCCCGAAGTCAAGGACGGCTGGTACAAGGTGACGGAGCTGGAGGCACCGCACGGCTACTCCATCAAGGAGCCTGCCACGCAGGAGTGCTTTATCGCCGGTGGCGAGAGTAAGGTCCTGACCTTTGAAAATACGCCTCTTTCCGCCATCATTATCCGCAAGGTGGACAGCGAGAGCGGCCAGCCGCTGGAGGGCGCATGGTTCCGCATTCGCTACCTCGGTGGCACCTCCGGTACGGGCGGCACGGTGGTTGGCGAATACCGCACGGTCGAGCAACGGCACCATTGTCGTGACCGGACTCAAGGCAGGCACCTACATTTGTGAGGAGATCTCGGCGCCAGATGGGTACGTTATCACCGATGCCGCGGAAACCGTTTATCTCTCCGGTAAGGATCAGGACGTGATTACCGTGACCTTCGGCAACGATAAGATGGGTTCCCTCCTGATCGTCAAAAAGGACGCCGTGACCGGCGCTCCCATTTCCGATGTGGAGTTCTTCATCACCGATTCGGATGGCAGCGTGATCGGCAACGCCAACGGAAAGTATGTGACCGACAGCGCGGGCACCATCCGTATTGACGGCCTGACACCCGGCATGACAGTCATCGCCCGTGAGGTGCGGGCAAAAGACGGCTACATTCTGGATGATACGCCGCAGAGCATTAAAATCAAGCGCAATGCCGTGATGACGCTGGAGTTCCGCAATCAGCCCAAGGGCGGCGTGCTCGTGAAAAAGGTGGACGCTGTGACGAACGCTCCCATCTCTGACGTGGAGTTCCTTGTCACGGATTCCGAGGGCAATCTCATCGGCAACGCCAACGGCAAGTTCGTGACGGACAGCGCAGGCACGTTCACCATTACCGACATCGCTCCCGGCACCACACTTGTCATCAAAGAAACCCGTGCGAAGGACGGCTACATTCTCGACGATACGCCGCAGACGGTCAAGGTCAAGTCCAATGAAGTTGTCACGGTGGAGTTCCGCAATCAGCCCAAGGGCAACCTCATCATCGTCAAGCAGGATTCCGTGACAAAGGAGCCGCTGGAAGGTGTCGAGTTTAAGATCACCTACGCAGATGGCTCGTATGTAGATGCCGAGGGCGGCACGCTGTCCTCCACCGGCCTGTACTGGACGGATAAAGAAGGAAAAATCACCATTTCCGGCATTTCCGGCACCGTGGTGGTCACAGAGGTCGAAACGATCCCCGGTTACACCATTGATGAAAACACTCGCACGCAGACTGTTGTGGTCAATCCCAACGACACGCAGACGCTTTATTTTTACAACACGCCTGTGGGCGGGTTGCAGATCATCAAGAGCGACAAAGACAGTGGAAAGCGTATCGCTGGGGTCAAATTCGAGATCCGTAAGATGAACGGTGAAATCATCGGTGCCTATACAACGGACAGCGATGGCGTCATCTATCTCCCCAAAGCCGAAAGCGGCTGGTACACCGTGACGGAGCTGGAAGCTGCGTCCGGCTACCTGCTGGATACCACACCACATCGTATTGAGGTCAAGGACGGTCAGACGGCCACGCTGGAGATCACCAATCACAAGTCTTCCCGAATCCTGCTCCACAAGGTGGACAAGGCCACCGGCAAGGGAATTTACGGCGCGGTGTTTCTGCTTTACGACAGCAATCACAATCCCATCGGGGAGTATGCGACCGATCAGGATGGCTATATCTACGCCGACGAGGGACTGGCCGATGGCCGCTATTATCTGCGTGAGATCAAAGCCGCCCCCGGTTATGTGCTTGATCCTGAACTGAAAACGATCTATGTCCGTTACGGCTCCACCACAGAAATCGAGTGGAGCAATACTGCGGAGTGCGGCCAGATCCAGATCATCAAGAAATCCGCAGACGATAACGCGACCAATGGCCTGCCTGCCGGTACACTGCTGGAGGGCGCGGTGTTTGAGATCTACGACAAGGCGGGTAATGTGGTGGACACCATCAAGTCCGACCGCAACGGACGCGCCGTTTCCAAGACGCTGCCGTTGTCCCGCTATACCGTCCGCGAGATCAAAGCGCCTGCAAATTACTCCATCAACCCCACAGTGATGACCGCCTATCTGGAATTCAACGGACAGATCGTCACCTTTGAAGTGCAGAATACCAGCGTTTCCACCGGCGTATCCATTAAAAAAACCGGCCCTGTGCAGGCTGTCCCCGGTCAGCCGATCCGCTACGTGTTCTCACAGATCAAGAACAGCTCCAACGTTGCCCTCGACTCCTTCTATTGGCGCGATCAGCTTCCCGCGCAGGTAACGCTGAGCAAAATCGTCACCGGCAGCTACAACCAGCCGCTTTCCTACAAGGTGGTCTATAAGACCAACCTCTCCGGGGACTACCGCACACTGGCAGATAATCTCAGCACCGGCAAGACCTATGTGCTGGACGCCCGCCCCGCTGTCCTCGGCCTTGCCGCCAATGAGCGTGTCACCGAAGTCATGTTCGTGTTCGGAAATGTAAAGGCGGGCTTTGCACAGGTAGAAACGCCTTATATCTACGCCACTGCCCGCAGCGGTCTTGCCAACAACTCCGGCATTGTGAATGTGGCGGATGTGGGTGGCCTTTACAATGGGCAGTGGATTCAGGCGGTGTCCCGCTGGCTCACTACCGTCTACGCCAAAACAACGGTGAAGCTGCCCAAGACGGGGTACTAAGCCTTGCGGCAGAATGACTTTCGCAGCGCTGCCCCTGTGTGGGCGGCGCTTTCCCCGTTGGTCCTCTGGCTGGCGGCAATCGCCGCCTATGCCTACGAGGACGGTATGAACCTCTTTCTATGGATGGGGCGTTTCAGCCAAGTGCTGGAGCGCCCCTTTACCATCGGCTGGACGCCCTACACGCTGAAATATATGTTGGTGGGCCTGCTGCTCTACGGCTGCGGCATTGCGCTTTACTACTCCAGCCGGGAGAACCGGCGACCGGGCGAGGAATACGGCAGCGCCAAGTGGGGCAGTCCCAAGGAACTGAACCGGAAGTATATGGATCACCGGCATAAGGACGCCAATATCATTTTGACCCAGCGCGTCCGGTTGGGTATGGACGGCTATATCTCCCAGCGCAACATGAATGTTCTGGTAGTGGGTGGTTCCGGCTCCGGCAAGACAAGGTTTTTCTGTAAGCCTAATATTTACAGTGCAAATTGCTCCTACCTTATCACAGATCCCAAGGGCGAGCTGCTGCGCGCGGCAGGCGCTTTGTTGGCAGCGCAGGGCTACGAAGTCCGGGTGTTCAACCTGATCGACCCCAGCCAGTCCGACGGATACAACCCCTTTTCGTATATTCACAGTGAAAAAGATGTGCTGACCCTCATTGATAACCTCATCAAAAATACCACACCCCGCAACGCTTCCAGCAACGATCCCTTCTGGGAGAAGGCGGAGATCGCGCTGGACTCAGCCCTTATGCTCTACCTCGTCAGCGAAGCGCCCCCGGAGGAACAGAATTTTGAAATGCTGATCTACATGATGAACTTTGCCGAGGTGCGGGAGGAGGACGATCAATACCGCAGCCCGCTGGATATGCTCTTTCGGGCATTGGAAGAAGAACAGCCCAACCATGTGGCGGTGAAGCAATATAAGGCTTTCAAGCAGGCGGCGGGCAAGACTGCAAAATCCATTTTGGTAAGCGCCGCCGTGCGGCTGGCCACCTTCAATATCCCGCAGTATGCCAGAATGACAATGGTGGATGAGATGGACTTTGGCAGTTTGGGCGAGAAGAAAAAAGCCATCTTCTGTGTGATTCCTGTTGATGACAGCAGCATGAACTACCTTGTGGGAATGCTCTACACCCAATGCTTTCAGGCGCTTTACCGCAGGGCGGACGAGAAACACAACGGACGGTTGCCTGTGCCGGTGCGTGTCATTCAGGACGAATGGGCAAATGTGGCCCAGCCGGAGAGCTATCCGAAGATCCTTGCCACCTGCCGCAGCTACAATATTGGGCTGAACATCATCGTGCAGAACATTCAGCAGATCAAGGCGCTGTACGAAAAGGAATGGGAGAGCATCATCGGCAACTGCGACACGCTGCTGTTCCTCGGCGGCGGCAACGAACCGACCTCGTTGGAGTTTATTGTGAAGCTGCTGGGCAAGGAGACCATCGCCACCCGCACACGAGGGCAAACGAAGGGACACAGCGGCTCCAGCTCTACCAACTTCCAACAGACGGGCCGCGACCTGATGACCATTGACGAGGTGCGAAAACTGGACACCCATAAAGCGATCTTGTTTATACGAGGGGAAGATCCTGTACTGGACAAAAAGTACAACATCAAGCGCCACCCCAACATTAAGCTGACGACGGACGGCAAGGCAAAGCCTTATATCCATAAGCCGCTGGGCGCGCCGGATTACGCACTGCCTGACCTGCCCTATGCGTTCAAATCACTGGACGATTATGATTTTATTGACGTGGAGGAACCTGAACATGAATTATCTGAAAAAGAAAAAGATTTCAAACCCGACAAGACTGAGTAAGGTGAAAAAATGCTATTGGACGGCGGCTGGGGCTGCTGCCCTCTGCCTTTGCTGCGTTACGCCTGCGATGGCGGCGGGCAGCGATCCGCTGGATATTGTAAATAACCTTTCCGATTTTATCTTCAGCATCATCAAGGCGCTGGGCGTGATCATTCTCGGCTGGGGCATCGTGCAGGTGGGTATGTCGATCCAGTCCCACGACGCCAGCCAAAGGACGCAGGGCTTCCTCTGCTTGTTTGGTGGGCTGATGATCGCCTTTGCAAAGGAAATTCTGACCGCCATCGGCGCGATCTGATAAAAAGAGCCGGGAGATACTGCCTTGCGGCGGATCTCCCGGCTCCCTTGTGGGAGGTGATTTTCATTTGGACAACAACTGGATCGTAGAAAACCTGACCAACGCCTTTGGCGTTTGGAATAGTAAAATGACGGAAATGTGGTCACTGCTGACGGAATCGCCCCAGACCTTCAAGGGCGGCACCATCTGGCAGACCATTGTGACCATCAACGGCGGAATGCAGGCCATCGGCTATGGACTGCTGGTGCTGTTCTTTGCCATTGGTATTTTTCGCAGTGCCTCCGGCTTTCGAGACTTTCAAAGGCCGGAGCATTTGCTGCGGCACTTTATCTACTTTGTGCTGGCAAAGTTGGGTATCACCTATGGTATGGACTTGCTGGTAGATGTATTTGATGTGTGCAGCGGCATTGTGGCAACGGCGGCGGGTAGTATCGGCGGCTTGACCGGCGCATCCGTGGCACTGCCGCAGGAGATCGCGGATGCCATCGGAGATGTGGGCTTTTTTGCAAGCATCCCCCTTTGGCTGGTAACTCTGTTGGGAAGTCTATTTATTACGGTGCTGGCCTTCATTATGATCCTCACCGTCTATGGGCGCTTTTTTAAGATCTATATGTACGCCGCGCTGTCCCCGGTGGCACTGGCATCCTTTGCCGGAGAGGGAACTTCCCACTTTGGCAAGGCGTTCCTTCGGAGCTATGTAGGCGTGTGCATGGAGGGTGCGGTGATCGTTCTGGCCTGCATCATCTTTTCAGCCTTTTCCTCCAGCGGTACGCCGGTGGTGGATAGCAGCGCGTCCGTGGTGACGCAGGTGTGGAGCTATTTGGGCGAAGTCATATTCAACCTGCTGGTACTGGTGGGCTTGGTGAAGTCTGCCGACCACATCGCAAAAGAGATGCTGGGGCTTTAACCAAAATCATGGCGACTACCGGCACCGCTTCCGATTTCTTCAAATGCGCGAATAATCTCCTCAATTTTTTGAAAGCACTCACTATCATTAAGACGATCATCTTCGATAATTGCTTTGATTTTACAGAGCGCTTGATAGCATTGTCCTTCCACTATCTGTGTAAATGGCTCGTTCTGTTGTGGGAAAGTGATCTGCACCTCACCTTGGGCAAGGATGTGACTTAATAATTCCATAGCCAACTCCACTGTTGAACACCTCAACTTTCAGTATGGGGATTATATCCCCTTAATACATGGGATTATAACCCCCATAATATGAGTAGTCAAGCTGAGGAGGTTCCCATGATTAAATTCGACAAGCTATGGGCGGTTATGGAGCAGAAGGGTGTCACTACCTACGCCCTTCGTGAAAAGGGTGGCATTGACAGCAAGACCATTCGACGGCTTAGAAATAACGAGAACATGGAGACAAAAACCTTAGACAAGCTGTGTAAGGCGTTAGATTGCAAGTTGGAAGATATTGCGGAGTATATCGCGGATTGAGTAAAGATGATTTGGAGGCTATTCCAAATCATCTTTTTTATTATAATTGCAGAAAGAAGGGTTTTAATTGGAAATCAAAATCAACAAGGAAATTCGTGCCTACCGCGAAACGCTCTTTTTCGGCCTGTCCGTGCGGCAATTTGTCTGCTCTGTTTTAGCGGTGGGCGTAGCCGTGGCGCTGTATTTCAGCTTGAGCCGTGTACTGGATCGGGAAACGGTAAGCTGGGTGTGTATCGTCGGGGCGGCTCCCCCGGGCCGGATAAATGCGCGGCTCCCGTGGCCGCTGCGGGCTTTTTTCAGTACAACGGCCTGACGCTGGAACGATTTTTGTGGGTATGGCTGAGATCAGAGGTCATCATGGCAGGCAAGCGTGTTTGGAAAGCGGAAAACTACTATGAAGAAGCATTGAAACGCGAGGTGAAGAAGCATTGATGTTTTTTAAGCAGCACCGCAGCGCAGAACGGGACGCCTTTTCCGTTCCTCGCAGCGTCCAGAAATCCATTCCCATCAAACGCATTTATCAAGACGGTGTGTTTCAGGTAAGCGGCAAGTTTTCAAAAACTTGGCGCTTTTTTGATGTCAATTACGCCGTGGCCTCCCCGGAAAAGCAGCGGGAACTCTTTATGACCTACTGCTCCTTCCTGAACTCGCTGCCCATCGGAGCCACGGCGAAGATCACGCTCTTTAACCGTCAGCTCAATCAAAAGGACTTCGGGCGGACGCTGCTCATGCCCATGCAGGGGGACCACCGTGACCTCTACCGCAACGAGTATAACGCGCTTGTTTTGGGCAAGGCGGCGGAGAGCAACAATCTCATTCAGGAAAAGTATATCACCGTTTCGGCGGAGAAGAAAAGCGTGGAGGAGGCCCGCGCGTTCTTCTCCCGCATTGGAACTGACCTTACCACGGGACTTTCCCGTATGTCCTCCAGCGTCCGGGAAATTACGGTCAATGACCGTCTGCGGCTTCTGCACGACTTCTATCGTCCCGGCGAGGAACAGCTATTCCGCTTCGATTTGGAGGACACCATACGCAAAGGGCATGACTTCCGGGACTGCATCGCCCCTGACTGTATTTCCTTTCAAAAAAATCACTACGAGTTGGGCGATCATGTGGGCCGTACCCTGTTCCTTCGGGAATATGCCAGCTTCATTTCCGATGAGATGATCACGGAGCTGATGGACTATCCCCGAAACATGATGCTTTCCATTGACATTATCCCTGTGGCGATGGACGAAGCAGTGAGCGATATTCGCAAGCGCATTATGTCCGTGGAATCGGATATTACCCGCTGGCAGCAGCGGCAGAATCAGAACAACAATTTTACTGCCAATATCCCCTATGACTTGGAGCAGATGCGGAGCGAAACGAAAGAGTTTATGGACGACCTCATGAGCCGCGACCAGCGCATGATGCTGGCACTCGTCACGCTGACGCACCTGGCAGATAACCTTGAACAGCTCGATCAGGACACCGAGGCTTTGCAAGCCATTGGGCGAGCGCGGGGCTGTCAATTTAACATTCTGCGCTACCAGCAGGAGGACGCGCTGAACACGGTGCTGCCCCTCGGTCTGAAACGCATTGAAGCTACCCGCACTCTGACCACGGAATGTACTGCCGTTCTCATGCCCTTCAAATCGCAGGAGATTCAGGACGCGGGCGGCATCTACTATGGCGTCAACGCCGTGTCGCACAATCTCATCATCTGCAATCGTGGAAACCTTTTGAACGGCAACGGCTTCATCACCGGGGTGTCCGGCTCCGGCAAAAGCATGGCGGCAAAGCAGGAAATGACAGCGTTGGCGCTCTCTACCGACCATGACATTATTATTGTCGATCCCGAACGCGAATATGGTGAGCTGGTCCGAGCGCTGGGCGGCGAGGTCATCACCATTTCTGCCTCTGACCCAAACGGCTGTCACATCAA
>OGQX01001547.1_pt1 | contig 20490 bp, 18 predicted proteins | sample 1553291 | NCBI WGS metagenome assembly OGQX01 (sample SAMEA2580030, study PRJEB22360) | human gut metagenome | biome: human gut; feature: human-associated habitat; material: faeces | place: Denmark | collected 2008/2010
GTCTGTTTACTTGTAATTCCTGCAAGGTTGCCCGCGATCTGGCTTTCTTCTAACAGATTTGCCGGAAAATTCTGCGTAAATTGATAAGACAGTTTCACCCAGTCGTCTTTTTTCATACCAGATACCGGATTACTGAAAAGCGGCCATCTTCTCCCTGTCCCTTCGTTTCCGCCCGGAGCGCCCTGCCGGCTTTCGTTTCCACAGACTTCATGGACACCGGCTTTTCTCCGGATTTTTTAATATTTTTCTGAAGGAACTTTTGCGCTTCCCTCGCCTGCTCCTTCATCTTTCCCTCACTGTAAGACTGTCCATAGGCCCTGGACAAAATGGAAAGTGAGATTCCTTCATCCGGAAGAAACGCCTGATACACTGCCGGCGAAGACTTCTCATTTTCCACCCGGTTCCCCGGAATCACCATGGTGAGCCCGCTGACTTTATTATCATAGGTATAGGCTGCCTCCGAAACCGGCGCTGCCTCTCCTGCCACAGGTTCTCTGGCCCAGGTCCCCTGAAAGGACAGTGCCGCCGCCAGAACCATGGCAGAAATCACTGCTGCTTTTTTCATAATCCTATTTCCTTCCTCCTGCAGGGAAAACCACGATTTCATAAGCCCCCATCACGGGCAGTAAGACAGCAGTCCCTGCAGAACCCATGACCGGCAAAAAAATCTTCCAAAAGCAGATTCTATACAGGAATCTGTGCTTTCCCGAATGATGTGATGATATAATTATTATATACCATAGAAGGAAATTCCAGATAAGGAAATCCGTTTTCAAAAGGAGGTCTTTTCCATGCAGTTCAAGAAAATCCTTGTTCCCGTAGATGGCTCCGGCACCGCAGACAATGCCCTCCGCTACGGCGTAGAAATGGCAAAAACCTACGGGGCCCAGCTTTTCGTCACCGTAGTGGCAGACATAGGCGAAGCCGCCTACCCATTAATGCAGGTCAACCTTGACAGAAACGGCTTCGCCTCGGTCCGGGAAAAAGCAGAAGCAGTCATGGAAAGAATCAAAAAACAGATTCCCCAGGGCCTTCCCTTCACCCCCATCATCCGCACCGGCGTCCCCGGCAGCGTCATCACCTCCCTGGTGGACGAAGAAAATATCGACCTCATTATTATGGGAAACAGCGGCAAAGGCTCCCTCTCCTCCTTCATCATGGGCAGCGTCAGCCAGTACGTGATCCATCATGTGAAAGTACCGGTGCTAATTATTAAGTAAGCCGACCTTTTTAAAGCAGGGCAGCTGATGGAGCGGCCTACGCCTGGACGCCCGGATGGCCCTTCCCTGTATCAGCTCTTTCCGAAAAAACAAAAACAGTGAAACCGATATTCCCTCGATTTCACTGTTTTTTTAATGATTCTTTTCCAGGACACCCAGAATCCGTCCCGTCACCAGCGTCAGGAAAAGATAAATCACCGCCGTAGTAATAAAAGTCTCCCATACCCGGTAATACTGCGCATTGGCCGCATTGGCCCAGTACATGAGCTCCGGCGTGGCAATCACCGACGCCAGCGATGAATCCTTGATGAGACTGACGAAAGAATTTCCCAGCGCCGGAATCACCGAGCGGATTGCCTGAGGCAGGATGACATACCGCATGGCCTGGAAATGAGAAAGCCCCAGAGCGCTGGCCGCCTCCATCTGCCCCGGGTCTGTGGCCAGAATGCCGCCGCGGATGGTTTCCGCAATATACGCGCCCGCATTAATGGAAAGCGCAATCACCGCTGCCAGCACACCGTCCGGTTTCCTCATAATCAGCGGAATCACGCCGAAATACGTAATCAGTATCTGCAGAAGAAGCGGCGTTCCCCGGATGCTCTCGATAAAGCACACCGCCGGAATAGACAAATATTTCTTAGATGAAATCCGGGCCAGCGCCAGGAAAAGGCCGATGAAGAATCCCGCCGCAATGGCAATCACCGACAGCTTCACCGTCAGCAGAGCACCGGAAATAAAGAAAGGCGTATACTCCTCCACAATGGACACTTTGAAATCAAACATCTCTATCACTCCTGCTTCAAAGAAGCCAGCATCTTCTCATCGGGACTGCTGTGGAACCACTTTTCATAGATACGGCTGTACGTGCCGTCGCTGACCATATCCGAAAGAGCCTTGTCCAGCTTCTGCTGCAGCGCCTGCCCCTTATCTTTCGGATAAAGAATGCCGAAATACTCCGGCGTAAAAGCAGCGTCATCATAGAGGATTTTCAAATGCTGATCCGGATACTGGGCCTTGATAGCCTTCACCGATGTTTCATCCCCCACCAGCGCATCCACCTGACCGCCGATGAGCATCTGAATGGACATAGGCGTTTTGCGGATGGCCGGATTATTTTTCCCCATCAGCTTCTCCAGCGCCTCCTGGCCGGTGGAACCATTCTGCACAGCCACCGTCTTCCCGTCCATCAGATCCTTCGCACAGGAAATATCAGTATCCTCCCGCACCAGGATCGCCTGCCGGGACACAAAGTAAGGTTTGGAAAATAGATAAGTCTTCTTCCGGTCATCAGTAATGGTAATCCCCGAAACAGCGGCATCCGCCTGTCCCGTGCGGATCTGCTCAAAAATAGCCTCCCATCCCGCATCGGTGATATCCGGCGTAAGCCCTGCCCGCTTCGATGCCTCTTCAATGAGATCAATATCAAAACCCGTGATCTTCCCATCCTTCAAATACTCGAAAGGATTCCAGTTCGCATGAGTCACAATATGCACATGCCCCTCGGAAGAAGCCCCCGCTTCAGGCGCCTCCTTCCCGCAGCCCCCCGCCAGCAGGCACCCTGCCGCCAAAAGAGCCACCGCCGCTGCTATCCAAAGTTTCATTTTCCTCTTTCCTTCCTGAACCAAAGCCGCCACCAAAGCACCAGAGCCAGTGGCTGTTATTTTTCATGTTCATTATACTCCCTAAAAAGATATAATACAAGTTGTTCACTAAAATAATGTTTGTCAGATGAGCAGTCTACGGATAGCAAAGCCTATGACTTGCCCGCCCCTGCCTGCAGAAAGCAAGCGCCAATGGGCAGAAGGGCATCCAAAAACCGATAGCCGTAAGCGGATAGCGCACAGCCGAACTCTTCCTGCCGTCTGATTATCACCCGTCGAAATGCCTCTACTCCTTCAAACCTCAATTTTCTTTTCTCAACATTACGCAATACCAAAAGGACGCCTTCTATCCAAAGGCGCCCTCGCGATTCCAGCTATGCTTTTATTTCTTTTTGCAAATCGTAGTCTTCTTTGTCTGTACGGACATTTCCCTTTCTATTCCTACTACTTTTCTATAATCTTAAATCCATTCCCAGTCCCCACTCCCCAAAAGCCAGCGGGCAGCCTTCAAACCTGAGAAAAAAGCAGAGCACCTCTTTTTGCCTGCCCATCCCCATTCAGGAGGTGGGTGGCGGGCCGGAAGGGGGCCATAAGCAGCCAGCCGCAAGCAGGAATCTGACAGCCCATAGCGGACCGCAGAACACTCTCCGCCTGACGTCTGATAAGTCTCTCCCCTTTCCGCCATTTCGAGGGAAACCGAGAAATCTCCCACGCACAGTTTCACCACCGTAAGTAGAATCTACGTTACAAGCCACACTGATAGTCTGAAGTCTGACCGTCTGATGTCTCCCACCGAATTGTCTCTACCTCCTCAAGCCTCAAATTTCATTCCTCAAATCTATCTTGAGGGTCTGTCTATCTCCTGCCGATACATCATAAAAAAATCTTTTTCCATCATGTTCACATAAAAGCCAATTTTTCTATTTATATAGTAGAAGGTAACAAATCATGAGACCATGCTTCGGAAATCAAACCTTTTCCTGCTAATCCTAGGCAATACAGAAAAAGGCATTCCATTGCAGCAGTCGGGATCCCATGTTCCTTCTCTCCAATCCGGGATGGTAGTAAAAAGCAAACACAAAGAAACTCAGGACTCCAGAAAATCCCTACAGGGCAGAAATGACGGGAGACTCATGTATGGCGCGCGCCGTCGTACCTCGTACAGCAGCGGCCGTAGACCATGCAGACACCGAACTCATTGGGCACAATGGGCAATTGGAGACACCGGGTTTCTTTGTGGTGGTTCTTGAAGTAAACACTTTTATCGAATCAATCCTGTTTTATAAAGCTAATTCCTGCTTCTTTATAAGTCTTCCATTCATCTTTGAGTTTTCCCTTTGGTAGTATTTCATAGATAAATAGTGGCTGGTTATTAACCTACTTTTTCAAAATAGCATTTGCACCCCCACCGGAGCAAAAATCCGGTCACCTTGCCAGTGTAGCCCCTTCGCAGCCTAGTCAATAAGCTCCATATAGTGTTGGGAGCCAGCTTCCGGACCGCAATCTGCGAAATAGAGTAAAAAAAACGACCCAACTGGGACACTGAACAGGTTCCCAACGAAAACAGACATGCTAATGGAAGACAGCGTCGTCTCCGAGAGCTTAGTCATGATGAGCCCGGCTCCATAGCAGTGCTTGTCAAGGCTAAACACCCGCTCAACTTCGATCCTATCGACATTATCTTTGTATTCGGCCTTGGTTGTTTTAGGCTTGTTTTTTGGCGGTCTGCCAAGCTTTGGGCCTGACAGACGTATTCCGTGTTCTTCGCAGTACTTCCTGTTGGCTCTGGTTCGGTAAATCTGGTCGGCAAGCACCCTCTCAGGATACCTGCCTGTACGAGCCTTGTACCGCTCGATAGCATCAATAAGGAACCCGCCTTCGTTATACGGATCAAAGGATATCTTTTCCATGCGGGCATGACCTTTCTCATCGATGCTGATGTCATATTTGGCCCCAAATTCAACAGGAGCCTTTGTTTTACCACGCACAATGGGACGGAGATAAGGCTGACTCAGACTCACAATACGATGATCGACGCGGTGCACCTTGTTGTCATACATGTACTTCTGCTGTTCATAAAGCTCTTTGATGGTCTCGTACATGGTCAGGTACTTCTCTGGCATTTCAAAGCCAGCGTCGAGATAAGCCTGAATGTATCGAAGATCCCGTTCAATGTTTCCCAGCTCGCGCCGTATTTGCATTCGCATTGCTTTAGCTGGACGCCTCTTCGCCTTGGCCATCCGGAGATAGTCTTTACGAGCTATTCTACGGTATGTTCTGGGCTTCTGCCAAGGATGATAGGTCTCATGGAAATAGTCAATCATCTCTTCAAGTTTTTCCCTCGCTTCGTTCAGGAGCGAAAAATCCTGTGGATACCGTATGTTTGAAGGGGAACAGGTCGCATCAGCAATCAATGTCCCGAAGTTAATGGAAGCATCTGCATTGGGGCCCGGTACAGTCTGGTCATTCTTGTGTTGAGCGGTAGGAGCTACGCTTTCCAGGAACATCTCGTTGATCTTCATGATAAATTCTGCAGTGAAGCGCTTGCGGAAAGAGACCAGAGCCGGGAAACTGAAGGGACACTTATGCTGAAACTCCTCAAGTCCCAGAAAGTACTGATAATATGGGTTTTCAGCAATCAGCTGGCAGACCTTGCGATCCGATGCTCCCGTGTACTTCTGGATGATGTAGGCGCCAAATGCAATGCGAAATGGAATGCCTGGGCGGCCTGTGTGGGATGGAAATAAAGCGGCATACAGTTTTTCATACCGTTTCCAATCCAGGCTATCCGCCAGTTTGACCCACTGGTTTTCAGAATCAAGCTGAATGCCGGAGGCCTGATAGAATCCAAAAAGGGAAGTTTCACGAATTGCAGGTGTCATTTTATACATAATTGTGCTCCCAAATGCAAAGATGATTGCCTAGTGTGTCAAATACCTATGCACTTATTATAACATTATCATGTATAATAATCAGTATTCATTGTAGAAAATAGATTATTTCAGTTTTTTAACATCCACTAAATATACTCCACAGAACTCAAGCCTTCCAACATCCCCAGCCTGTCTCACTAACTTACTAATCCACCACCCTACGAGCCCACTCTGCAAGCTTTCCAAGCAAAAAGTTTCACTCATGGAATGTCTGGAACCAATCATACTGCGCACTAATCAAGCCTTCCAACTTGTCCTACTAGCTCACCAACCCACATTGTACAAGGATGACCGGTGGCTCTCTAGCGCGGAATACTCATCATCTATTTGCTCGCATACTTTGTGGTACAATAGTCCCTCCGGGTACAATTAGTTGACGCGGTACACATATCAGTATATAATTGAATAAGAAAGAAGGAGGTGATCGAAATGGCACGAAAATTTGTAGCGCCAGTCCCAGAGGACCGTTCCGTTAATGCACCAACCACAATCGTCAGTGGGGCACAGGTACTTGGCCTTTATAACCAGGATGAAGAACACAAAGACGACAAACGGGAGCGGGTCAACGATAATGTAAAAAGCTGGTTTCGCGAAAAGATGATCCAGCTGGGATGGTCCGAAGTCACATTCTCTGGCAATCAGGCCATTTTAAAAGCGAATGTAACAATTAACCGTAAATAACATTAAAATAATATAGGTAAAGGGACTGTGAAAAAATGAGAAATCATTTTTATTCACAGCCTCCTTTTTTGTATTCCAGTTAAATATCCATTTATTTTGCTAAAATAGAGTATACTTCCCCCTTTACCCCCAATCTTCTCAGGTATCCTATTTTATGCTGCTCTTCGCATTCTCATTCGTTTATGGTAATGTTTATTCAGATTTTGGCCTATCGCCATGAGGTAAATCTCTACTTTTACAGGATTCGTACCTCTTCTGACGATTCTCTTGTATCCGTGGTCGTTTTTTATGATTCCAAAAGTACCTTCTGACTGGATGGAACGGTTCATTCTGAGCAGGGCTCCCTGAATACTTTCCAGGTTGGCGATGACTTCTTTATGCATGGAAGTCAGTTCCTGATTAATCTGAACAGTCCGGTTTCTTGGTGTCCTTTTACATTTCTCGGCATAGGGACATCCGCTGCAGTCTTCACACTGGTAAATCTCTTCCTGCCGCCCATAGTGGTTACCTGGAATCGGCTTTCTGTATTGGAGCCTGAACGCCCTGCCGAAGGGACAGCGCATGATTCCGTTGGCATCAATTGTAAAATTCTCCGCCCGGAATGGGTTATCCCTGTACTTGGCATCGCTTGTCTGTTTCTTGAACATGGGGAATTTCATGAATTTTTTCATGCCATGCTGTTCGCAGTAGATATAGTTGTTAAATGAGCCATATCCCGCATCTGCTACCGGGTATTTCGGATAAAAATAATAGGTCTTATGGAACTTTTCCATCAGGGGAATGAAGCAGTCCATATCTGACCGGCACTGACTGACATCCAAAACGGCAATATATTCGTCGGCGATGCCAAACTGCACGTTGTATGCAGGAAGAAGCTGGTCATTACCTACATAATCCTTCTTTACCCGCATAAATGTGGCTGAAGGATCAGTTTTCGAGTAGCTGTTTCGGTCAGGGCCACAGATCCTTATCTTTTCTCCATATTCCCTGAGTTTATCCGTATATTGCTTTAGCTTTTCACACATACGCTGCTGTGGAGTCTTGCGATGCCCCGGACCATGGACAAATTCCTTTTCATCCAGCTCCCAGAAGCGTTCAAGAGCCTCCAGCTTTTCCTCCAGATAATCCGGAACGTATTCAGTGCTCGTTTCTATGATTGCTCCTTCTGTTGCCAGCTCGCAGTTAATTTCATTCAGCAGCGATGTAATCTTCTCATACAGATGATACCGGGACTTTATAGTTGTTTTTTTCCACACCCAGCTGTACTTATTGACGTTGGCCTCCATTTTGGTACCATCGATATAAAGATGGTTGAGATCGACGTGGTCTTCCTTGAAGATTTCTGCATTAACCGCATTGAAAATGTCCTCAATACAATTGGCCAGAACTTTGTTGATAAAGTTTTCAAAAGTGCGGTAACTGGGAGCCTGACCGTCTGACAGGTAAATAAATCGCAGATCTGTACGGCAGGCCTTCTCCAGGCTGCGTAAAGAACAATACCCCAGCATAAATCCGAAAAGCACGAGTTTAAGTAAAATGACCGGATTGTATCCGATGCGGCCCGCAGAGCAGTGGGACTGTACCGGAAGATATTTTCTTAATCCTATAGCCTCCATTAAATGGTCAAATTCAAAAACAGGGTCATCAATTGGCAGATAAGATGCAATAGACAGTGGCAAAAAGCCCTGCCGTGGGGTACAATGATAACTGGTATTTTTGTATTTCATCATAACACTATAATACCACTAAAAAAGGTGTCTGACTCGTTTGAGTTAGGCACCTTTTTTTGCGACTGTTTTAATTCAATTATTTCACAGCCCCTTTACCTATATTATTTTTAACAGATCTACTCCATCCCATTCTTTCCTTTGACCACTCGTTTAGCCATTCTCAAAGCCCTCAGTACCAGTTCCGCCTCTCCATGAGGCAGGTTTCTGCTGATGAGATAGACGATTTTCTTTGACTTCCCCGGGATTTCTAAAATCGGTGTATTTTCTCCTGTCTTTCTATCCAGCCAACCCTCTATTTCCCAGTTTATTTGTAGGAAATGATGCTTTTCCCTGATGAAATGGGTAAGACAGTCAGCAAGTCCTTTTTCCATGGTTGTCCAGGAATAGTCTGGCCCAAGGAAATGGGAGATTTTGCTGTTATTAAACACCCGAGGATAAAGTCGATCGCAGTAAACCTGCCAATGGTTATTAAATACCTTTGAGAATTCTTTGGCATTCGGCAGATACTTGATCCTCATTTCCCTTCCGGTCACCTTTTGGAATGTTTTCTGGTAAATTTCCGCCACCTTCTGCCATTTCATAGGCTTCGGCTGCACAATGTGAAAGATCTGGCCCATGGCCTCTGTCTTTCCCAGCACAGAAGCAATCCCCATGGCTACGTCGTAGCCATAGGTCATAGTAGTCAGTGTATCTGCCAGATCCTTTGTAAATACCACCGTCCGGCCATGAAGTGCACGGTAGAGCCAAAATTCCTTCTCCATAGTTCCTAACTGGAGCCTTTCATCGTTATACGTAATGTAGGGCCGTATAATGGTCCAATTAGCTTTCCCTGCTTTACGGAGAATATTTTCCTCCCTCGCTTTAGCCAGGGCATATTCATCGGTTTTGAGATACTTCTCATCATTTGTTGTATCGAGCAGCCTTGGAGTTTCCTCAGTAATCTTTTTTCCTTCTGCATTCGCATACACACGGCTGGAACTGAAAAATACATACTGGCCTGTACTCTTAAGCAGTACCGGGCAACGCTTTTGGAAATGGACCGTACCGTATATCATGAAATCTACAATTACATCCCATGGTCCCTTAGCCAATATCCCATCCATCCATGCATCGTTCTGCGCATTTCCTTTAAGATAATGAACATGGGCCCTATCTTCATGGCTTCTGCGGGATGTCACAAAAATCTCATCTTTTCCTTTTTCCTCGAGAATTCTTACCAGCGATACCCCCATAGCCCCAGTACCACCCAAAATTAAAATCCGCATTACAATCCTCCTGTTCATCAGGCAAACTGCATGATAAACAGAAATCGCAATACGGATTTTTCATCAGGATTAGTGGTGGAGTGTAATGACCCCGCTGCCACCGGTTATAAAGAATGTATCTCCCACAATAAGGTTCCCACTGTCGCTCACCATAAAGGCTGCCAGTTCTGCTATTTCCGATGGTATCCCATACCGTCCGGAAGGACTGGAGGAATTATACAGCGTATCCCCTTCATGGCGCTCCAGCATCGGTGTAGCTACCGGTCCTGGTGCTATAGCGTTCACAACGATTCCATAGGGCAAAAGGAGATCTGCGAGTCCCATAGTCATACCACGGACAGACCATTTAGAAAGTTGGTACGGCGTCCATGCCGGGCGAAGTGCGGAAGAGGAAGCGACATTCAGTATGTGGCCCCTGATCTTCTGCTTAATCATGTAGTTAGCAACCGTCTGGCACATGAAATAGGTTCCTTTAGCATTCGTTTCCATAATGGCATCATATTCTTCCTCTGTCATATCAAAGAAAGAATGATGGTTAACCAGTCCCGCTGAATTGACCAGAATATCAATGCGGCTCTCCGGAAATAAGGATAAGGCCTCTTCCAATTTACCAGGCATACCTTTTACATCACGCACATTCCAGTGAACTGAACGTACGTACCCCCCCCCGAAATTTTTCCAAGGGTACTCTTTAAATGTTCCTCATTTGTCCCTGCAATCACAACATTGGCACCACAATTCACAAATGTCTGGGCCATAGCCGCCCCAATACCGCTGCTGCCACCGGTGATCAGGGCATTTTTCCCCTTCAAAAGCCGATTATCATGTATAATCTTAGGAATGGGAATCATTTCCTTTTCTTTGCTCATCAGGATCAGAGTCCTTATTTTCCCCTTCATCCATTGCTTTACACTCATTATTTATCTCCCCATTAACTTTTTGACAACGCTTACACCTTTCTGCCCCAGTACTTTTTTTACAGCCTGCTTAGCTTCACTTTTTTTGGAGGTAGCCAGATGACGCATCATATAAATGGCATCACTTTCATCCTTACTATTCGTGAATACTTCAAGCAACATCGGTCTATCTGTGACCTCAGGTGTCAAGAACCGGGCCATACTTTTCAGATAGCTTTCCTTTGAATCGGCTTCCAGATACTCGTATCCCAGATCTTCGGCGTAATGCTTTATAAGCTCATGCGACTTCCGTCCAAAATGTCCGGCCGCCGCCATGAAAGCATCCGCATCCTTGCCAAACCGTTCAGCAGGATGATTATAATTCCGAAATTCCGTACCACGGCCATTATTGACCAGCATCAAACGTATATTATTCCCTACATGGCGGTTTCCAAGCGAATTCATATCGTAGAAGAAGGCAAGATCCCCTACAATACCAAAATGGAGTACCTGTGGCTGTACCAGCGAAGCGCCAATCAGGGAAGATACATCTCCGTCAATGCCAAATCCACCGGTATTGGAGTATCCCAGTACGGTCTTTGGGATTTCAAAGAAGTTCCAGGTACGCAGGGAATTCAGTATGCCGAAATGGATAATACTGCCCGTTGGAAGTTTAGAAGCTGTCTGCTGGGCAATCCATGCATTGGAAAAGGGAAGTTCCCCTATTTTGCTGTAGAGCTGTTGCTGGACAGCCTGACATCTTTCCAGACAGCCTGTACCTCTAGTTTTGCCTTCAACCTTATCATAATAATTAAAGAAAGCTTCTTCCTCCATTTGGAAAATTTTAGTCAATTTTCTGTAGGTATCGCGAATAACCCCATCTGGATTGACACGCCACACCACGTTCGAACGGATTTCGATGGAAGCTCCTGTTACATTGCCCATATCAATCAATAAATCTACAGATGCTTCATCAAAGGCGCATAAATCCTGGGAAGCCATGAGCGGAGAGAGGACGTCGTATTTTCCCTTGTAATTGCTGGTATGATCCGTATATACCACTGCATTATATTTCTCGCAGAACGTATCCACTGCCTGAGTCAGGGAATCACTCCACTTGCTGTGGTTTCCCACAAATATCCCGACCCGCCCTTCCGGGAGGTCAGGCATTTCATCTCCGGGACAATACCTCCTGATGACCTTGACCGGCTTCAATTCTTTTTCCGCGAAGTCCTGGCTGTACTGGGTTTCCAGATTGATATGAACCGGCCCGCCACCATTATGGCGAAGTTCCAGCAATGCTTCATTAATTCGAACGCCCGCTGCCCACTCATCTTCTGCCGTATGGATAGTCTGAAGCTGCATACTATAATTGACCAGATCCTTCATCTGCTCACTTCTGTCAAGCACCTGCTGCATGTTCTGTCCAATACGTCCCAGATGCTGGGTTGCCGTTACAGCCAGAACCGGAATCTTTCTGTAAAAAGCTTCTGTCAAACCAGGAACGTAGTTACGGGATGCCGTAGCCCCTGTGCAGGTCAGTACGACAGGCTCTCCGGATTCTTCTGCCATACCACAGGCCATATAGGCAGCTGACCTTTCATCTACACAGGAATAAACCTGGAAATAGTCATCGAACTGGACACTGGCCACGAAATTGATATTGGTCGATCCAGGACTTGCAATGACTTTCCTGATATGATGCTGCTTTAGTAAATAGATGAGCATCTGTACATTACGTTCACTGCTGTATTTTCCTTTTTCTCCCATCACAATTCCTCACTTTTTTGAAACTATAAGCTATAAAATCTTCGATATTTAAGCTAAATGAAATTTTCTCTTGACCACATTTTTAAGCATAGTACGTTCAGAATCACGCATTCCTACTCTCAGAGTAAGACCAGCCACCACCAGGCAAACAAATATTGATTCAGTGCAAAAGCGGAGAAACCCCCAGGGCATCCATGCCTCTAAAGTCAGAAACCGGGCAAAGATTCCTGCAAAAACCGTTACCGGTACGATTCGCAAAAGTACTTCCCGTGAAAACAAACAGATTGTCATGCCATACAGTTTCCCTTGCCACATAAGAAAACATAAAACAAGGACCCTCAGCATCACGATCATCACATACACCCAGGTAGGAGACAAGCCAACTGCTAATATTCCATAAGAAATAGGAATGCTTGCCACATAAGTAACTGTCAAAAGAATTTCATAGACTTTAATATGCCCTTCAGCAAGGGTGCCGTACAAAAGGGGCTGAGACAAGCTGTTTACCATGGAATCCACCAGGGTTAAAATAATAAAAATAGACGTATATGGCGGCGTATCTCCCAACCATATCGCAAGCACATAATCTATATTTTTGATTAGTGGCAGACTTAGAAATAACAGCAAAAAGTAACAGAATCGGCTGCTCAGGCAAATAAGCCGACACATTTCCTGACTTTGCCGGGACGCATAAAGTTTTGTAATCTGGGGTTGTACTGCCTGGATAAAATTACTGGCAAAACTGTTAACCGCCCCATTGACACTAGTTGCTAGACCACGAGCAGCATTAATTGTTGTCCCCAGGAAAAGATTCAACACAATACTGATTCCCTGCTCTTTAACAACAACAGCCCCATTTCCCAGAAATGCCCAGTGGACAAATTTCATCATATCTTTTAGAAGGTCTCTGTCGACAGTCCAAGTGAAACTACATTCCGGAAAATGTACATTGCAGTACCACATATACAGAACGCGGACAGCCAACGCAGCTACTACTGTCAAAAATGCATAGCTAATCAACTTATCAAATGGAACCCAAGGCAGTATAAGTACAATCACTAATTTCAAAACTACTTCTGCAAATGCAATATAAGCAAAAGCCTGCATCTTCTCATGAGCAACAATCAGCGAAGTGTAGGGCACGCTCAGCATGTTGATATAAAAAGAAATTGCTGAAAATACCAGTACATATAGCGCCGCTTCTGTTCTTCCATCAGGCAGTACCATTATATTTTGTACATACCAGAAACCGGAAACAATAACGGCTACAGTAATGGCACCGCCCATGATAAGCATCATCCATACAGAGGTTGTGTACAGATCCCGTAATTTCTGCCCGTCTTCTCTTCCCATAGCGTAAGCCATATAGCGGGTAATTGCCACTACGAAAGCTCCGGAAATGATGCCAAATAGTGCGACAAAACTGCCTATCAGGCTATTAATACCGTAATCATCAGCCCCCAGCGTGTGCAGTACTACCCGCGAAGTATAGAGTGATACAATAAGAATTAAAATTTGCCTGAGATATAGAAATAATGTGTTTTTCGCAAGTCTTCGATTACTACTTTGATACTTATCTGCCTTTTCCATTAATAATTAACCTCGAATCTTATGCTTTATTTTTGTATACGTCTCCTCTCCCAAAAGATTACGCGCTACGCGTTTTGCGAACGTACGTACCCCCACGTGAAAAATTCATTCACAAGTGCATTAGTTCTAGACGGCATAGCTAGATTATGTTTCCTCGCAAAATCTACATTATCAGTATCAAATCCGTCAACGCCATAATGACCAACCATTTTACATTTTGCATTATAGGCATTTTTTCTATACTTCATCAAATCAAAGACCTGGTTAAAACTATCAAGCTTGCCTAAAGCTTCTAAAGGAACAAGTGTCCGCATACATTTCGGACAGATGCAGCAATTCGACCCATCTGTAGAATTTACACAAACATTCAAATGGCGCTGTGCAACATCCCATTCTGCAATATTCTCGGTTTTCTGGCTTCGACGATACTGGCATCCATCAATAATTAACCGTGTATGTTCTGTCTGAAGAAGCGGAATCAAATAAGACTCACAAAATTCTGCCATATCAAAGTCGCGTTTTCCATATTTCTTAACCTGTTCATAAGAATAAGTGCTGGAAGTATAATATTTATCAATCACTTTCTGCAAACTGTACGCGCAAGAATAAATAGCAATATATCCCATCTTTTGCTCTCCAATTTTATGCGTAAAAGCATGTACATTAGATGAAACCTGGATAACAGGAAGGCCTAATTCATCTGCAGCTTTTTTATTTAACTCATACCTCTCTTCATATAACTGGTGGGATGCTTTATTTTCGTAATCACCGTGAGTCCCACAATTGAAGATAAAAAGGGTATTAATGCGATAATCTGGATCTTTTTCTTTAACAAAATGATCCATAATAGTAGACAAGGAGTCTATCCCACAAGAAATTCCTGTACCAATAATGTTTCCTTTCCCCTGTATCGATGTAAAGCCATCTGCTTTTACATTCACCATAGAGAGGTCCTCGGAAAAGTCACAGAAAATCTGCCGGATATACCACTTAATATTCTGATACAGAAGCTTCGACATTTTCCCGCAAATATGAAGATCCGTGTGGAAATACATGGCCAGATAAAGTGGGATCAGAACAAATGCATCATAGGTCTGATCAGTCAACATATCTGCATTTTCATTCTTGACAGCGAACCACATTGTTTTCTCTGTAAATGGAGTCTTGATATCACCAAAATCAATATCTACGACAAGTCTTGTCCAATCACCATGTAACTCTTTATGTATATTAGAGATTGTTAACATTTTATCCTCCAAAATTTACTCGGTTATACAATCGTTCTTTTCAAATACTCTGTAGAACGCTTCCGTTCCTTCTCTAAAACCACATCCACATTAGACCAGTCAGGTGCATCCATTGGATGTGAAATTCTATAGCCATTGGATTTAGTGCCCCTTCGTTCTTCCAGTCCAAAGAGCCCAAGGAGCGTATCGATACGGGATCCCATTTTCTCCGTAACCGCATCGCCCAGGCGATTGCAGACCACAAAAGGCGTCCGATACAAAATAGAAAATACGGTCCCGTGGAAAGAATCGGTATACATGAGACTGGCATGTTTAATGGCCCAAAGGAATTCATCTACTCCAGTCACATAGTGCCCATATACTTTTGTATCCAAGAGATTCACAACAGGAAGGCCCGCTTCTTTGGCTACTTCCTGGATTACCGTATCCGGTCTGTCTCCCAGGAAATAAGTCAGTATATACTGTCCTCCATGATACCAGGCTGGCATGCGGCTGACCTTGTCCCACTCTTCCGGAGTAAGAAGCAGTGTAGGATCCACATGAACTTCTGCATTCCGTCCGGAAACCTGTTTCACCAGGTCAGCCCCTGCTTTTTCCCTGACCGATAAGCCATGCATTCCCTCGAAACCTTGTTTATAAATGGAAAGTTCTTCCTTTGGTATAACAGGAGAAGAAATACTGGCTGCATAGGAAATCCGCTTCTCCGTTGGTGCGAAAAGGAGAAAGTTTGCCTTTAAGTAATTTATATCATTAAAGTAAGGATTCCATACCTGGTCGCTGCCGGTCACAAAGTAATCATATTCATCAGCTATATCCTGCAACTGTTCTACGCCATACCTGAAATGAATATACCGATCAGCCCAATCCCTTAGTTTTCCCTGACGTATCATTTCCATCCCATTATGACCATTTTGAAAGTTAGTACGGTATTTTTTCCAGTTAATCAGGTACTTAATGGGTTCTTTCCATCCCCACTTCCAGAAGACTTTAGGCAAGAAATTATCAGGAGAATGCCAAATGGTTTCTACAGTATCTGCGTAGGGAAGCAGTACCTGCTGCAATGCATAATTCTGCAGAAGGTTTCCATAATTCATATACCCGTCCAGTGTTAATTTACCGATTTTCATTTTCCACTCCAGTAACCAGATTTTCCTTCCATATCCCCTTATAACGGAAGTATATCGAATAGCTTAAGCCAAGCATCAGCCAGTAGCAGTAGGTAATATTTAAGGTATTACTGAATCCGGTTATCGCAATGCCAATATCTGCAATAATGACAAACATAAATACCACCGACTTTTTCCCATCATCCCTGCTTTTCAGGAAGAGCATCAAAAGACGAAACAGCACATAGAGTGCAGGTACCACAAAGAGTGCCAGCCCCACTATGCCGGTCTGCATAAATTGTGATGTATAATCACACATGACCGGGGAACCACTCTGGAGGAGTCCATCTTTCTTTACCTGCTTAATATAGCGCTGAATTTCCCCATTTTTATCATTTTGGAATTTCTCGTAAATATAGGCAGCATCGAGTCCACTTCCCACTCCGAGTACCGGATTATGATGAAGGCCAATTTCAACATTAGCCATAGTGATACCATATCTTACATGGTTACTGCCCGCCCTGTCCTTTGCTTTATCCGTATTCACCAATGACACCAAAGAACTATTGACATAATTTTCCGCCTGATTGCTGTCGCTTCCCTTACTCTGTGTACCATTATTCTTTGGTGGTTGTGGCTGCTGCCCCGGAGCAGGTGAAGCCTTTGCTTTCTGCTGGGAGACTGCATTCTGCTTGGGGGCCGGCTTAGTCTGTTTGGGCCAAATCCCTTTCTTTTCCAGTTCTATGCGCTTAGTCGCTACTGGGCCATAGGAACCAATAGGTACGGGCACCTGGTAATGTTCCAGGAAGTACATGGCTCCGCCAAAGGCAATCAGCGCTCCAGCAAAAATACCTGCCACCGGCAGAAATAAATTCTTGTCGCGGATACACAATGTTCCTGCAGCCAGCAATACCAATTCTCCGATGAAAAAAGCTGTTGCCGATCTGGATTGCATCAGATACAGTTCAAAAATAAGCACAAGATATAGCAGGCAAAGGCCAGCCCGTCTTATTCCTTTTTCGTCAACGATTTTCCACCATAAGAGTGGGAGAGCAAAAGTCAGGTATATGCCAAAATAGGAAGCTTCCAAAAAGAGAGAGCGAACTCTTGCCCCCAGCAATTGCGTATAAAAATGCTGACCAGGATTCGGATTGCTGTGAAGAATCGGCCACATGAATTGCAGGAAGTTCTGTGCCCACATCTGCCCATTCTGGTAGCACACTTCCACAAGTCCGTACGCTGCCAATACAACCAGGAATCCTACGGTAACATTCTTCAGCAGTTGCAGTGCTCTTTCCACCCGATCATGGTACCAGCAGTAGATCATATAGGCTCCACCGAAGGTATAAAGAAGATTCAGCAGAATTGTCTTGACTGACCGTATCAGTATCCAGATACTCATGGAGAATTCCTGGTTAAGGTGGATTCCCACATGGGACAAAAGGCCCATAATCCTTGCAAATTTACCGGTATCCGGTACAGGTCCGTTAAACAGCATATCAAAATAGGGATAACTCAAAAGACCCCAAATCAAAGAGACAAGGAGAACTGCTAAGTATATAAGAATATACTTTTTAAAGCGTTTCCAGCCAACAAGGACATTTCCGTACTTGTACTGGCAGTACAGGGTATAAATGATCCCTATAAGCAGTGGCCAGGCGACAAGATCATTGGTAAAGGGGCCCGTTATAAATCCGGGAAGTGCAAATATCCGATTGGCGAACTTGAATGGCGGTGACAAGAGTATAATTACAAATAATATATCAATGACTCGCTTATTCAAAGGTATCTCCTCATCTTTCTATTCTATACATATCGCATATTGTCTCATAAATGATTGTAAGCCGTCAAGTGAATCAAGACGCACAAACATCTTTTCATTTTTTGATAAAAGTCACTCCTGCTTCTTTATAGGCCTTCCATTCATTTTTCAATTGATCTTGGTTAAGCGCCTCATAGGCAAAGAGCCAGTTCCTATCAAAATCACCATCGTCATTCAGAAAGCTTTTAGCATGTTTCCTCAGCATATCGAGCACTTTGTCCTGATGAATAGACTGGAAGTATAGCAGAGCCAATACCTTACATATACAGGAATTGGAGGAAATAATCTTTTCTGCACTGACATTATATATTTCAAATCCATATATCCATGCAAAGTATAAAGCGAAATACATCATCTCGTACTGATCCCGTCTAGCGCCTTCATCATAAAGCAGATTAGAAAAATCCTGAATTTGGCGTGTTGATACTTTGTAGGGAAGAAAAACGTACTCCTCCAAATAATGAACGAGATAGGGATAGAGATAGGCCATATGAAGTAAGACCTTGACCAGGTAATCTCTAGCCGGTTCAGTCATTTTCTTTCCGGACAGCACCTTCATTACATAGTTAATTGGCGCTCCATCGTGATTATTCTCTTCCATCACGGAAATAGCTGAGGCCAGATAGCCCGCCACATCCGGATATCTTATAATCTCTTTCCTACAGTATATTTCCTGCACATTTCGCAACTGCTGGACCCACTCATGGTTTATGGCAAAAGGCAGCTCCCTGATAGCGGTCTTTTTCTCATTTAGTGCCAGATCATAATAGGCCAGTTCCCGCCGAAGCTCTCGGATAAACTTCTCACCTTTTTCAATGGAAGGTACATAGCAGGTAAAATCATCGATGGCCCTTGTGTACCGCCAGCCATTGCTATATAATTTCCGGTCAACTTGAGTAAGAATAATTTCCGAAATCAGATTTGACGCATGGGGCCCGATCAAAAGGCCATGGGTTTCTCCATTCGTACAACTCTGGCATTGTTTATCTATCTGATTAAACCATTGATTATTTTTTCTATCTTGTTTACCCTTCTCTTTTCCCACGAGGGCCCAGGGAATGGAATGGGTATATATACTGGGAAAACAGGTAGATATATCTGATTTTACGATATACTTATTTCCCAAAAGGAGGTCCGGTTCCGGATTTCCATCGACTTTCCAATTCTGATAATTCATGGAAAACAGAGCCTTATCCCCTTTTCTTTTTCTCAAATGAATCCGACTCACTATGTAATCCTGTCCGGATACGGCATGCACCATATGGTGCCTTATTTTTTCCCAGGAACCGGATAAAGCTTTACATAGATGATAATAAGCATGGGGGACCGGAATCCCAAACCGTCTTGGAACCATGGTATTGCGTTGACTGTCAAAGACGATATATTCTCTCCAATTGACGGATGATAGCTTTTCCCCTTTTCCGGTTTTATAAAACTGACAGAGTCCCTCCGAAGTGAAACAGGGCGGAAGCTTATTGGCAAAAAGCCCGTATCCCAGTAAGCCCTCAAAAAGATCATCCGCCGATATCTCATTCAGAAAGTCTGCATAACTCTTTCCCATCGTAATCTTCTCCGAAACCTGGATTTCCTCCAGCGCCATGTAATACATATACATTTTTAATATTATAACATAGCTCATTGAAGGATAAGTAATGGCTTTTATGGGAATATGTGTAAAAATGAAGTTGGTTTTGCATTAAAGTCATATCGCCTGTATAACTATAAGGCCAAGGTTGGGGAGACTGATGAAGGCGGGGTAGTGTTATGGCTGTTTCGCCTGTAGGGCTGTAACAGCGAGCTTGTTGCGGTTGATGAATTCGGTTTAGCTTCTTTGTCATCTCGACTGTATGACTGTAATACCGAGGTTGATAAGCTTGATGAAGTCGTTTGCTTTAAAGCCACCTCGTCCGGTTAATTTTATTGCCATGATTGGATAGTCTGAAAAGACGGGGCAGCCATGATGCCGCCCCGCCTGCATAATTGGAATGTCAGGGTCGATTGAACCCTTCAAATGAATTACCGAGGAAAACTTGACACTTACCTCACGGAGTCACCGCTTTGCATTACGGCTCTTGTGCTCCCCTGTCTACGCTTAGACTGCAACCTCACGATTGCAATCCCAAGACTAGGTACCAGCTGCCTGCTAAGCTTTGCTGGGTCATGGACTTGCACCACGGCTATACTATGTACGCCGAACTGGCGCACCTCGATCTCGATCTCGGTCTCAATCTGTCCACTACACATAAGCAGCGAAATGCCCAACAAACCGTAAACACACCATAAACACACCAACAAGGCCCAGTGTCCGTAGATTGCAGGGAATCCGTCCAATGAATCAGACGCCAGCGTGAAGGGCCTGGTCGAAACCATCCCCAAACTGAACTTGTCGTCAGAGGACCAGAAGCGTGTGCTAATCTAAAGTCTTAAGCCTTATGGTGTTTTGTGTTTTGTGTTACATTGTCCGTTATCCGGACTGTGTGTCACTGCGTGAAGATCGAGGTCGAGACCGAGGTCGAGGTAATTTGCGGCTTTGCCGCTGGCCAACTCGATCTCGATCTAGCCACTCGATCCCCATGAATATTCCGCAACAGGTGTACCGCCTATCCGAAAAAGCGGTACCGCCTTTCCG
>OGQX01001571.1_pt1 | contig 20191 bp, 16 predicted proteins | sample 1553291 | NCBI WGS metagenome assembly OGQX01 (sample SAMEA2580030, study PRJEB22360) | human gut metagenome | biome: human gut; feature: human-associated habitat; material: faeces | place: Denmark | collected 2008/2010
CGAAGACATGCGGCGGGCCGCACATCAACTCCGCTGCAAAGATACGGAGTTTTTGTGAAATCTCCACGTTCTCGCCCAATTTTTTTTAGTAGCCTCACTCCCGTGCCCCTCTCCAAGGGAGAGGGGAGTAGAATGCTTTGCGGGTGTTAAATACAGAGAAGACAAATCTTCCTGTGAATTCTTGTAACTATCCAGCGAATGATATTGGAGTCTTAGCGCTCGCTAATCTATTTTGTGAGTTGTGCAGGAAGTGGTTTTGTCTGGAAAAATCAGCGCAGCGCAGGTCCCGAACATAATATGCGGGGCAAGAAAAAAGGCGACAGCACACGTGTGCCGTCGCCTTTTATGGTTTCTCTGTATGGTTCTTGATCTAAGAACTAACAGAACTGCTGTTAGAAATAGTAAGCCAGACTGACCTGCCAGCTGTTGTTGCGGCTCTTGGACTTGCTGGTGACCTGATCCGTCACCGTTGACGTAGCGCTCTGCCACGTCACGTCGGCTGTCTTGCCACAGGCGATGTTGTAGTTGGCTGACAACTGCAAGTGGGAGGCAAGCATCAGACCGGCACCGAGGTTGACGCTGAAATTGGACTTACGGAACTCATAGCTCGACGTGTCTGACCACTTGAAGCTCTTGTCACCGACGTTGATACCCCACTGCGGACCGCCAAAGAAATAGAGGCTGGCCAAGTCGCCCAAGCCAAAACCATAGCGGAGGTTGACGGGGATGGCGATCTGCTGCTGCTTGATGGTCTTGTCTTCTTTGCCTGCATTCTCCACCTTGGCGGAGCGCTCGTCATAGAGAGCACTGGCATCTACACCCAGCCCAACGATAGGCAAGGTGAACTTCACGGTAGGACCGAAGAAGAAACCAGCACGGTTGGAGGCGTCCAAGACATCGTTGGACAAGGACATGTTGGTGACATTCAAGCCGCCCTTCACACCAAAATTGACTTGTGCCTGCGCCGTCGTTGCAGTCAGCAACATGCCGGCAGCGAGCACGAACATTGCGAATAACTTTTTCATTTTTTACTTATCTTTTAAGTTTGCTATCTATGTGTATGCTGCAATATCTATTGTATTGCTGTCCGACAAGATCAATGACGCTGACGACGCACGGTGACACGCGCCTGACCGCCTGGGGTGACAGAGCCCGAGGAGAGAGGCTTTGTGCGCACGGAAGAGCGGCGGCTACGAGGCTTGGCACTCTTGAGCTTGATCTTGCCCTTCTTGTCGAGCTTCGCAATGCTGTCCAGCGAGTCGCGCTTGGCCGGATCGCCCCATATATGGGTTTCAAAAGCCTCAATCTCCTTGTCGATGCGCAACTGCTCCTTGCTGAGCTTCACCGAGTCGCCGCCTGCTATCTGTGCCAGCGTCTTGCCGAGCATGTTGGTGGTCTTGTAGATCTTGCCACGGTAGCTGTTGGTGGCGAAATAGTCCTCAAGGCTCATCGTGGCAGCATTGTTGAGGTTGCTCGTCATGATCGTCTGTTTGGCCAGGTAAGGCGCAAGGTCGTCATAACGGATCCAAAACAGCGGGTATTTGGTAGTGCCATCGCCGAAGTCGTCCTCACGGTACATCACCGGACAGAGCGCCAGGACCTTGGTATGGAAAGTAGCCGTGTTCTGGTCGTAATAGGAGCTCTCCTTAATATAATAGCTTTTGACCTGAGCCGAGGGAATGTCGCTGTCGTCGATATGCACACCACGGTCTGTACGCTCATAGAAGATGTGGTAGTCGTCGAGAAACTTCAACGGCTGGATGCGCACACTCTCGTCGAATCGTTCATTGCCCGTATTGACATCGTAAGCGTAGGCGGCAATACCGCCATGACGCGGACCTGCCATGACGAGTTTAAAGATATAGGTGAAGAGATTCATCTGCGTGCCTAAAGGCTCCGTGGGATAGTAGAGGCCCGAGTTAGCCTCATCCTCCAACTTGATCTCGCGGTAGACATCACGGCGCCATACCACGTCCTCGTTCATCTTCTGCTCCGTTGGGAACGAGATCTGCGCCCGCAACGTCATGTTGTTGGCATTGGACTTCTGTGCCGTGGCTGTTTGTTGCTCAGCGCGGCGCGCCTTAGGCTGTGCGGTCATCCCCTGTGAGAAGAGGACCACCAGCATCAGGAAGAATATCTTTTTCATCAACTCTTTCATTGGATCTATCTGTCTTTGTATACTGTCTAAAACATGTTTATCTCACCTTCACCTCCATGGCACCGGGCAGACTGCGCGTGATGCCGTCGGGACCGACGGCCTTGATCTCCGTGATGTAGAAACGGCGGCCATGTGACAGATGACGGAACTGCTCGCGCATGCGGTCGCTGAACGAGGCTCCGGAAGTGGTCATCTGTACGGCATTGCCCATATTGTCATAGAACACAGTAGAGAAGCTGACCACCCGGAACTGTATGTCAAGAATGCCGTCATCAATGGCTGCGTTGAGCTGGTGAGCGCCCATCAGACTGCCCTTCATCAGCCAGCCACCTCTGAAACGGTCGGTGCCCACGGAAAGATATGCCGTGGGATCGGGCAACTTACGCACGTGGAACGTGAAAGGCGGGAAGGAGCGCACCTGCTTGCCGTCGCGCGCTGAGACACGGAAAGTGACATCGTGACCGACAGCAGACGGCACAGCGACATAGCGGCCTGGGCCGACCATCGACAATCTGCCGCCCGTCATGCTCAACGACACGGCATTCTGTGGCACGCCCGGCACACTGACGCTCATCGGATTTTTATAGCCTGCATAGAGCACATTCATCAAGTCGGCAGCAATCGTAGCGCCTCCCGGCACGGGAATGACCGTGTACTTTTGCAGGAAGTTACGCCGCAGCACGTCGCCCTTGGTGTTGTGCATGAGAATGTAACCGCTGAACTGATGCTCGCCGACACCTCCTGCGGTGAAGCTGTATTGTCCGTTGCGTGTGTTCACCCTGGAGCCGTTGACATAGATCTCGGGCTGCTGCGTCGTGTCGACCGCCGCCATGACTATGTTGGCAGAGAAGCGCTCACCGGGATAGAGCGTGGTCTTCTCCGGGACAACAAACGCGCTGAGCTTGTTGACGCGGATGTCTTTCATGTCGATATTCGACACCAGCGTGTGAAGCACTTCGCCCTCGGCATAGCGCACATCGTTCTGTAATTTGGAGAGAAGCGTCACAGCGGCTGCCACAGGCATGTTCTCAAACATGTATTCCTGCCAGTTCTTGCCAAGGGTATTGGGCTTGCGCGGCACTTTGGTGGAAAGGTTGCTGGCTATGATTTTGCGCTGACGCGGATCGGTGACATATTGCAGGATGTTCTCGCGATAGGCATTGATGGCCTTGAAAAGTTTCTTGCCCTTGCCCGTGATAGGCGCCAGCATCACTTCTCCCGCCGCGTCGATATTGTCGTCGTTCTTGATATTGTGGACGTTGCCGTCAGCACCGTCGGCTTTGCGCACGATTTCTTCCTTGAGTTGCTGGGCAAAGTCATAGAGAGAGTCACTCATATTCTTCACATGAGTGGCTTTCTCAAACCATTCGCGAACCTTTTCGGGATTGGCTTCCATCTGATGGCGGAAGTCGCCATAGATGGCTTCGTTCTCCGAAGAGGCATTGGCAGTAGTGCGGTTGAGACTCTCCTCGACAACGGAAAAGCCGTTGAGCACCTCGGTAGAGATGTTCAAGGCAAGCATGGCCAACAAGACGATATACATCAAGTTGATCATCTTCTGACGGGGAGAGACCGGTCTTTTCTTGATTGCCATAGCTTATTGTTGTTCTTGCTGCAAAGGAGCGGCAGCCTTCATATTCACGGTCATGGCCTGAATCATGCGGGCGTAGATCTGATTGAGTTGCTCGATCTGCTGCGCCATCTTGCGTGTCTGGTCATTGATCTGGTCGATAGTGCCAATCTGCTGGCTGGCACCTTTGAGTTGCATCTCATAGACTTTGCTGATACCGGTGAGCGTACGGTTGAGATTCTCCATCTCCTCGCTGTCGCGCGTCAGTCGCTCGCTTTGCTCATTGACCTTCTTCAGCGTCTCGACCAGTGCCTTGAGTTCTTCGACATAGTTGCCTTGAGCCTCGTTGAGCGCCTTGGCTTCTTCCTCGCTCATCTGTGGCACAAAGTTAGGCTGCGGCTGAGCCATCGCCTGTGACGAGGCTGCATACAAAGGAGCTGACTGTGGAGCAACAGTACCTGCAGACTGACTTTGAGCAGTCGCTGAAGCCTGGGCCGGCTCATAGGTAGCCGTTTCCTCGGCAGCGGCTTTTTGTTCCTCTCTGGTATAGGAGAACTGTCCGCTGGCAAGGTATTCCTCTGTCATGTGCGTGGGAATGTCGCGCCCGTCTGCCGTCTTGTCGAAAGGACGGTCAAAGGCAGAGATGAAGAACACGAAGACCTCTGTGCCCATACCGACAAACAACATGATATTGGCGCCCGGCAAATGCGTGAGCTTGAACAATGCACCCAAGATGACGACAGAAGCACCCCAGCTATAGGCATAGTTGAGGAAGGTCTGACCATCTACCGTGTCCATCCACTTTTGGAGACGGTACACCAAATTGTATTTGCTATGCTTTGTCATAATACTTATCTTTTCTGTTTTCCTGTCACGGAGTTGGCGAACGATCTGACACAACGGAAACCAATATAGGAGCGCGGCTGGTTTTGATATTCCCATGAGCGCCATGCCGAGCGGATGAAGCTCTCGGGATCTTTCCACGAACCGCCACGCACACTCTTCTTTTTCAGTTTATAGGGATCCTCCTTTGCAGCATTGTAGCGCAACTGAGGGTTGAGATCGTTCATCGCGTCCACGCCGGCTTCGGTATAAACGGTGCTGGTCCATTCGGCTACATTGCCGGCCATGTCGTAAAGACCGTTGGTATTGGCAGAATAGCTGCCCACCTTAGCGGTGATCAGATTGCCGTCCTTGGTGTAGTTACCGCGGTCGGGCTTAAAGTTGGCATAGAAACATCCATTGCCGTTCACCACATCCTGGTTCTCCCAAGGGAACTCGTTCTGATCCTTGCCACGCGCGGCATACTCCCATTCGGCCTCTGTCGGCAGACGGTAACGCTGTACATAGCGTGCCTCAGGGCCCAAGCCCTTGAGCAAATAATCAGTACGCCAAGCGCAGAAGGCGTTGGCCTGCTCCCAGGTCACGCCAACAACAGGATAATCGTTGTAGGCGGGATTGGAGAAATAATTGCGCAGGTAGACCTCGTTATCAGAGTTTTGGAAGTCATTGACCCAGCAAGTGGTGTCGGGATAGATGTTTACGATGTAAGTATTGAGGAAGTCCCAAGGTCCGGTCAGCGGACGGTTGATCGTCTGCCGCACGATATTGCCATCGTCGTCGACGTAGGCTGTATCCTTACTGATCATCACCTCCTCGTTAGGATCCACCGTGACGTCCGTGTTGAGATTGCGGTCTGCCGGGTTCAGTCGGTTGCGGCGCAAGGCTGCTGTGACGTAGTCGTAGACCTCATACTTATAGTTCATCTGCTTCCAGTCGAGCAACTTTTCACCCGTCACGGGATTGGTGACATACAGGCTCTCGATAGCCCGCTGCTCATCTTCGTTGGGTTTACGCGGCAAGCGCTTATTCCAGTTGAGATGCGGCTTCACGGGATCACCATTCTTGTCCTCTGTGATCATATAGGACTCGTCGCCGCCATAAGAAGGATCGGCCAGGCGGGTACGCAGAATGCTGTCGCGTACCCAATAGAGAAACTGCTTATACTGTGAATTGGTGATCTCGGTCTGGTCCATCCAAAAGCCGTCCACAGAGATATCCTTGGTCGGCGTGGACTTGCCCCAAAGACTGTCCTGCTTGCTCAGTCCCATCTTCAGAAAGCCACGGTTGACGCGAACCATGCCATAAGGAGTAGGCTCGTTCATGACCTTTCCGCCAACGCCGACAACTTCACCACCGCGACCGGACGATGAAGCGGACTTGGCACTGAAGCATCCTGTCAAGAGCAGGGAGCAGGTCAGAACACTCATTAATATAAAGATATATCTTCTCATATTCATCTTGATTTCATATTGTCGATCGACAGCAACATCAGAGGATTCTCACGCTCTTATGGAGGTTGCGCCCCTTCTTCGTCAGGTTGAGATCATGCTGATAGCCGATGAACAGCTCATGGCTGCCATTGCCTATGCTGATCGCTGACGTGTAGACTTCATAGCTGTAGCCCACCACGATGCCATGGAAAGAGCCGCCAAGCAGCACCGTCACGGAATTCGTGGGACTGTAGCCTACGCCGCCATACAGCACTTTACCATTGTTTTGATAATACAGCCGGCCCGTGACATCAGCGCGATAAGCAGTGCCGTCGGTACGGGCGAGCATTGACGTTCGCAATGATAAAAACGGAGAGCGGAATTGAATATTGTATCCACCGGTCAAATAATAGGTGCGATCAATTTGCAATTCCTGGCGATCACCCAGTGTGATCAATGGAGCTGTGGCATGCTGAACGGAAAGGCCGGCATACCAATTACGGCGCTGAAAATACAGACCGGCGGCAAGGTCAATGCTATTGCCCGAAGCTGTAGCAAAAGCAGGATCGTTGGCATCTTCCACATCCAGTTTGGAAGCATCGAAACTCTCGTTCAAGAAAGATACCTGGGCACCGACGCCGAGTTGTCCGCCAAAGAGTTTGGTACGAAAAGCATACTGAAGGCCTAACTTCTGATGGGTGAACAGACCGAGCTTATCGTTCTGGAACTGAGCACCGACACCGTGATAGGTCTTCAACGCATAGAAAGGCATGTCGGCCGAGAGATAAGCCGTCTGAGGATTGTGCTCGAAACCTGCGAAATCCAACGCGTAGGCCGCCACGACATTCAACTTGCTCTGCTTACCGACAGCAGCCGGATTGAAAGAAGTCTCCATGTCGAAATAATGACTGAAGGAAGGGTCATACTGAGCCTTGGAAATGCAGACGCATCCCCATAGCATAAACAATATGATGTATAACTTCTTTCTCACAACACAATAACGTTTCAAGCCTTTCTTTATTGTTTTCTTGGGGTGATCAGACTAAAAAAGCCGTCCCTTACGGAACGGCTTCATCAGTCAGGCACTATCGTAAATGCCCGTTAGTATTCGTCCTCATTCCACAAAAAGTCGTCTTTTGTTGGGTAATCAGGCCATAGATCTTCTATACTGTCGTAGACATCACCCTCATCCTCAATCTCTTGAAGATTCTGAATCACTTCATCTGGAGCGCCAGAACGTACAGCATAGTCAATTAACTCATCCTTCGTGGCTGGCCATGGAGCATCCTCCAACTTGGAAGCCAAATCTAGTGTCCAATACATAGTCTTAAGTGTTAGTCATTTATTTTGTGGCGCAAAAATAAGCAAATTATTCGAAAAACCAAATTATTCGCTTACTTTTTTAGCCGCTTATCCTTATTATAATAGTTTTTTATACAAACAGAGTGGTTATTAACGACTCTTTAATCATCATCCCCATCAACTAATAGTTGACTTTGTAGATGTGAGGGTGTAACTTGGAATTGAAAAAGATGATAGCCTCATTGTACAGATCAAAACACGCAGTGGCACCTGCATCAATGGCCTGTCGCATCGTATCTCTGCAAGAAAGGGAACGAGAACGAAGATCAAGAAGTATCAAAACGGAATCGTCAGACACATGCTGCAACGCTTCCTGCAAAGAGCCATTTGCTGATAGCAAAGCAATCTCTACCTTATTTGGTAACTCAGAAATACATTGGGTCCGGTGGCACCCAGCAGAAACATAAGCCTTATATCTTCGTAAGATGTCATCGCTACCAAAGTACCACTGACGCGGTCCAAAGTGATTGGATAACCTCAACAGCAACTGTCCCAACTTTCTTTCATCCTCGTCTCTTGACAACGTTTTCAAATCGTCGTAAGCATAATAGGGCCACCGCTCCGTGATCACTTCACGAAGAAAACGATAAGCAAAGGGTGACTGCACGCCAAAACCTCTCGTACGCGGCAGGCGCAAGAGTGTAGACAAGAACTTATGTAACGAAGATAATAGTGTTAGCATAAGTAAGAAACGAAGTCTACACGAATATATTGTCTGTCTTTCGAGCACATAAAAGACTCGCCAATAGAATGAAAATGAAGAATTGAAGTAGACGAGGCCCTTCGGTATTGACTTTCTAACATCTAATAAACACAAAAAAAAACATAGAAGAAGTATTTAGAGCCCTACTGCTGTGTGTTATCTGAAAGAAAACTCGTATTTTTGCACCAGTTAACAAGTTGGGCGTTCTCCCCGTCCCATCGTTCTGATGGTGACAGGAAGCCCTATATATAATAATGTGTAACGAGGTACCGACAACGACAGCAAGGATGGAAGCGCTCTTCAAGCGTTTCTACAAGCCGCTATATCTCTATGCGCTGACTTTTCTCTGCGACGAGGAGCAGGCCAAAGACATTACGGGCGGCGTCTTTCAGACCGTTTGGGAGATGCTGCGTGAGGGCAGTCTGACCCCCGACGACCGGCAGGCTGTCGGATTTCTCTACACGACCGTACGCCACCGCTGCCTTGACAAGCTGCGACACGACAAGGCCATAGACCGCTACACACGCCTGCAAGCTGGCACGACGCCACTCGGCACTGAGGAAGAAGTTATGGAGTTTGAGCAACGCATACAGCAGGTCAAAGAAGCCATAGAACAGTTGCCCGAGCCTGAGAAGTCCATCCTCAAGTGCACCTATTTCAGAAAGATGACTTACCGGGAAACGGCAGAACTGCTCCACACTTCGGTGAACATGATTCACAAACGGATGAGCATAGTGTTCAAGATGATGCGAAAAATGTTAAAAGAAGAATACACATAGGCACCAACAGCACGTACTCGGCGTAATATTACCAAAATTGAACCATCTATGACAACACGCAACAGCAATATTCCTTCCAAAGGAGCCCAAGGAACATCCCCGCAGGAAGGCACTATCCAAGATGCCCGTCTCACGTTTCTCGTTGAGCGCGCGCTCCTCGACGACACGCCGTCGCCCGATGTCGAGGTGGCATTTCAGGCTTGTCGATGCCGGATAGAAGCGCAGGAAAAGTCGGTGAAAGCAGACGGAGAAGCACAGGAGACAACTCAAAAACCTAAAGAAGCAAGCGAGGACGCAACCGTCACTGCAAATCCTTCGCGATGGGCCGTGGTGGGTAAAGTGGCACTGGCCCTCGCTGCGTCCCTATTGCTATTCTTCACCCTCTTACCTAAGGGATGGTTACACAATGACAACCAGTCTTCACAAACCATCACTGCTAAGAAGATGACGACCATCGACGATGCCCACCAGCAAGGCGGCGTGTCGCTCATAGCTGGCGACAAAGTTCTCTCTAACGTCTCGGCCCGGGACCGAGGCATCACTGTTCTACCCGACAACATCATCAAGGTGGAACGCAGTGCACAGCGTGATGCAGAGACCTACACCCTGCATGTGGCCAAGGGCAAGACGGCACAGCTGATTCTGCCCGACGGCACTCATGTATGGCTCAGCGTGGACAGTGAGATTGCCTTCAACAGCCACTTCGGCGAAGGCGCCCCACGACGTGTGACTCTCCGCGGCGAGGCATTCTTCGACGTTCACCACGACACCGCATCACCCTTCACCGTTGATGCCGGCGACTGTCACACTACTGTCTACGGCACACGCTTCAACGTTCGCAACATTGAGGGTGACGCACCACAGGTGACACTCGTCAGCGGCAGGGTCGGCGTAAGCTATCACAGCAAGACCGTCATGCTCAGTCCGGGACATCAGGCCGTACTCGACAACGGAGACTTGATGACGCAGGAGGCCGACATGGACGTGGCACTGAGCTGGAAGGAGGGACATTTCTATTTCGACGGACAGACGCTCCAAGAGATTGTCGATGAGATAGGGCGATGGTATGATATGCCCGTGAGCTATATGCCTGATGCCGATATCAACACGCGCCTGCACTTCAATGCCGAGCGCAGCTGGCCCGTCACACGCGTCATCGATGAGCTTAACAAGATTAGCCATACAAAGGTAGAGATTCACGACAACAGACTTCGAATAGATTGATTTTAGTTTTAACATTTATTTAGGGCACAATACTTTGAGGCTTGGCGTATTGACAATAAATAAATAAGTAAGTAAGAGAGCAGAATAAACATTTAATAAGTATCAATACTTTATTACCTATGATTCATGCAATGACAGAAGCCGGGGGACGGCAGGGACGACGGAGGTGCACACTGCTGTGCCTCATGCTGCTCTGCTGGTGCACCATAGCCCTGGCACAGGTGAGAAACCGTATCTCTGTATCGTTCAGCAACGAGAAAGCCACCACAGCTCTAAAGAGGGTGGAAAAGCTTTCGGGGCTGAAGATACAGTACAACTATGATGATGTCAACTTCCGCGTCACGCTCAAGGCTGACAACCAGGCTCCCGTGGCCGTCGTCAACCGGCTTATCAGCGGGCACGGCCTCCACGCAGACCGCAAGGACGACTACATCGTCATCATGCGCACTGCCAACATTCCTCACGACAAGAATATCGGTGACGGCAAGCACCTTGTGGGCATCGTCATGGACGAGAGCGGCGAGCCTATCATCGGTGCTGTCATCCGCGACCGCGCCAATGGTCTGGGCACCGTGAGCGATGCCGACGGCAAGTTCTCCATCGAAGCCAAGAGCGACCGCATCGTGCTCAACGTCAGCAGCATAGGCATGAAGGACAATCAGTGGCGGGGCAACCGCAATGACTATGCCGCCATCGTGCTGGAAGACAACGCGCAGGAGCTCGACAATGTCGTCATCACAGGTTACCAGCAACTCGACCGCCGCAACCTCACCAGTTCGGTCACCAGTGTGAAAATGAGTGATATAGACCGCCCCGGAATGAGCAGCCTTGACAAGATGCTGCAAGGACGCATCCCCGACCTCGTCGTCAGCAATGCCAGTGGTGAGATCAATGCTGTGCCGAAGATACGCATCCGCGGTACCAGCACTCTCATCGGCGACCGCGAGCCTCTTTGGGTCGTCGACGGCATTATCGTCAGCAATCCCGTCAACCTCTCGGCCAGCGTACTCAACGATCCTGACTATGTCAACCGCATCGGTAACGCCATCTCAGGTATCAACCCTCAAGACATAGACCGTATCGACGTCCTCAAGGACGCTTCGGCAACTGCCCTCTACGGCACACGCGCAGCCAATGGCGTCATTGTCATCACCACAAAGAAGGGTCGTGAGGGCAAGCCCATCATCTCCTACAACTATACAGGTACCTACCGTCGTCGTCCACGCTACTCTGACAGAAAGATAGATCTCATGGACTCCAAAGAGCGCACTGCCGTTTCCCGCGATATGGTCGGCATGCACTATAAGTATCCTTCCTCCATGGTCCTCGTGGGCTATGAGGATGCTATCGACAAATACTACAGCGGACAGTATTCCTGGCAGCAGTTCCAGAATGCTGTCAATGCCGATGAGACGCGCAACACGGACTGGTTTAAGTTGCTCTGCCGCGATGCCGTCTCCTCAGACCACAGCGTCAACATCTCCGGCGGCTCCGACAAATTCCGCTACTACGCCTCCGTGGGCTACACCAACGATGAGGACGTTATCAAGGACAACTACAACAACAGGATCACCTCTGCCACCAACCTCGACTTCAACCTCAGTCAGAAGTTTGCGCTCTCGCTGCAGCTCAGCAGCTACCACAGCAGAAAACGCTATGACAAAGTCAATGCCATCGACTACGCCTACAACACCAGCCGTGTCATACCGGCCTACAACGACGACGGCACCTACTACTATTATAAAGGCACTGCAACACAGGGCGCCTACAACTACAACATCCTCAACGAGCTTGACAACAGCTACAACAAGCAGAAGGACAACGGCTTCAAGTCGACCTTCAATCTCAAATACACAGCCTACGACTGGCTCTACTTCAATACCATCGCCTCCTTCTCTACCGCCAACACCACACAAGAGGGATGGTATGGTGAGAAGAGCTACTATGCTGCCAATGAGCGGCAGAGTGAATATGGTGTCACTCCCGACCAGCCATCGATGAGCAAGATGCCCTTTGGTGGTGAGCTGTCGGAGAACAACACCGACATGACGGCATGGACAGTGCGTCTGCAAGGCAACATGAATAAATATTTCGGTGCCAACCTCCAGCATAACATCAACCTCGCTGTCGGTGTCGAAGCCAGCAGCACGCATTACACTGGCAACAGCTACACCCAGCGCGGCTACTACAGCGATAGAGGCAAGAAGTTTGTCACGTCCATACCCAACACCTATACCTCGTACCTCACCTGGCTGAGCACCAACATGCCCACCATCGTCGACACACGCACCAACCTGCTCTCGGCTTACGGTACCCTGTCATACAGCTACAAGACGCTCTTCACCCTCAACGCCAACACCCGCTACGACGGCAGTAACAAATTCGGCGACCGCTCCAATGAGAAGATTCTTCCCGTATGGTCTGTCTCCGGACTCGCCAACGTTCTCGACATCACCAACTGGCATCCTAAATGGATTGACAACCTTACCTGGAAGATCTCCTACGGTGGTCAGGGCAACATGCTCGACGGACAGACGCCTGTGCTCACCATCACCAAAGGGGCGCTCGATACTCACTACAACGAGATGACATCGACTGTGGCAAACTTCGCCAATCCAAACCTAAAATGGGAACAGACGCACTCCTTCAACACCGGACTGGAGATGGCATTCCTGCACAACCGCCTCATGATGGAGATAGAATACTACCACAAGATGACCGTCGACGCCTTCATGAACAAGACCATCAGCGACATCAACGGTTTTACCTCCTATGTCGTGAACTCGGGAAAGATTCTCAACAAAGGCTACAACTTCTCTATCACCGCTACTCCCGTGCAGACGAAGAACTGGAACTGGCTGCTCTCTGCCTCCCTCTCCAAAATCATCAACCGCATGGAGACAACACCTGGTGGCGACACGTATAAAATCAGCGACTACCTCAACGGCACAGCACTCGTCAACGGCCAAGCCATCGGCACCTTCTACTCCTATCGCTTCATAGGCCTCAATCCTCTCAACGGCGGTCCACTCTTCGACGACTGGCAGGACAGGGCCAACGAGCTCGTGGGACTCGACAACTACGAGACGGCAATGCGTGTCCTCTCGCTCTCTGGCAGGAGAGACCCCGATATCACGGGAAGCATCTCTTCATCACTGACCTATAAGAACTGGCGCCTCGGCATCTTCCTCGACTATGCCGCAGGCAACAAGATACGGCTCTTCAAACTCTACGGACAGAACGGCGGCAACAGCGACCCCGGACAAATCTATCCACAGTACAACCTCAACCGCGCCGTCCTCAACAGATGGAAGAAGCCCGGTGATGAGCTGTACACCAATATCCCCGCCATCATGTCTTCAGATGCACCCGGATACTACCAATACAGCCAGCATTGGTCCAATGGCAGCAACTACCAGGGTGTGGCCATCGCCAACGACGCCTGGACGATGTACGACTACAGTGATCTCCGCGTCGTCAGTGCCGACTACCTGCGCATCGCAAGCATCAGCCTCACCTATGAGCTTCCCGCCAACGCACTGAGGCAGCTCCACCTTGAGCGACTTGCCATGACTCTCACCGGCAACAACCTCTACACCTTCTGCAACAGCAAGCTCAAAGGACAGACACCCACACAGTCCGGCTTTGCCGAGGTGCAGCTCTCCGACACGCCCTATTTCACCCTCGGCGTCAATATTCAATTCTAATGCTTATCCATCATGATACACGCAATATATAAATATATGTGCGCCGCAGCCCTGCTCCTCTCCGTTACCGGCTGTGGCGACTTCCTCAAAGAGTACAGTCAGGATACCGACTATGTCGACAGCTGGGAGGACCTCAACGAGCTTCTCATCGGCAATTGCTACCTGCCACAATATCAGTCCAGCACCCTTGGACAAGCCAATGACGACAATCAGTTCTTCCTCCACTTCCTCGGTGACGAGCTCGATGAGAACCTCTCCACCAACGACGACAACTTAATGGAGTATGACGGCAAGGAACGCGTCTTCGGCTATTTCACCTGGCAGGCTCGTTCCGGACAGAACGACAGCTACACCGGCTATAACACCGAGAACGGAAACTGGACACAGATGTACAAACTCATCAACGTGGCCAACAACATCATCTACAGTGTCACCAAGCTCAAGCAGAACGATAACGCCGCTCAGCTGGGCAAGATAAAAGTCGACGGTGAAGCTCACTTCCTGCGTGCCTACTATTATTTCTTCCTTGCCAACCTCTACGGCAAGGCCTACGACCCTGCCACGGCATCCTCCGACCTCGCCGTGCCAATCAAGACCTCGGAGAACGTTGAGGACAAGTCGTTCCAGCGCAATACCGTACAGGAAGTCTATGACCTCATACTCTCCGACCTCGACATCGCTGACAAGGAACTCACGGCCTATGGCGCCCAGCCCAGCAAGTACCGTGCTGACTCCGTCGCCGTCCACTTCCTCAAGAGCCGCGTCTATCTCTATATGCAGAACTGGGAGATGGCGGCGCGCTATGCTCAGAAGGTCATCAACGAGCATCCTACCCTGCAGAACCTCAACGCGCTCAACCAGAAAGCCGGCATCCTCAACGCCGCCTCTCCTGAGCTCATCTTCTCCATGGGAGGAAACGCCATGCCCTGCTACACGATGAACTATATCAAGAGCTTCACCATCACCGACAAGATCTACGGGCTCTACAGTGACGATGACCTGCGCAAGTCAAAGTTCATCTGGACCAACGGCGACTTTCACGGTTATGCCAAGACACCCATCATAGCCACGAACCTCACCCAGGAGCCCACAGACCCACAATATTATTTCTATGCCTACTACTCGCCCACCTCGTTCAACCATGTCGACATCTCTGACAAGTTCTGCTTCCGTTCTGCCGAAGCATACCTCATCAAGGCCGAGGCCGAGGCATATCTGGGTCATGAGGATGCTGCCCGCCAGGCGCTCAACACCCTTCGGGCCCAGCGCTATGCTCCCGGAAGTGACTATACCGTCACCGACACAGGTGACGATCTTATCAAGACGATACGCAACGAGCGGGAGCGCGAGCTCTGCCTCGAAGGTCAGCGATGGTTCGACCTCCGCCGCTACCGCGTCTGCCAGGTGCTGCCGCAGAAAGAGACTATCACGCACCATTATTATTACTACGAGAGTCGCAGCTCCTCCAGACGCACAGCCCTCCACACTTTCACCCTCCAGCCCGACGACTGGGGATGGGTGCTGCCTATCCCGCAGGAAGTTCTCGACGCCAACAACGGCATGAAGAACAATGAGCGCGGCACGAGGACATACTCCTCGACAGCACTGTAACAATCACCTATTCACAACACACAGTAATCATGAGACATTACTTCATTTATATACTCGCCCTCACAGCCTGCCTGACGATCGCAGGCTGCTCGGACGACGACGAGCTCACACCGTCCTACGCTGACCAAAACCGATTCTTAGCCACCGACAGCGCTACCAACCCTGTGTCGGCCATGCGCAACGAGTTTTATCGGGAGACGGGCTCCTACCTCCTCTTCAACGATACCCTCCGCCATGAGGCCATAGGCACCGACGCCGAGGGCAACGCCCTCTATGCCAACGAGCTCCTCGACGTGTCCTATGTCATGGCGTCCAACGCACAGCGGACGGCATTCAAATACCAATATCTCACGCAGATAAGTGATATGAAGGACGGCATCAGCTTCCTCGAGGACTATATCCTGCCACATCTCGGTCCCAAGCTGCGGCCTTTCTCCTGGCTCCTCGTCGGCCATATCACACGCTATACCGTAACGGATGGTGTCTACACCTATGATGCCGAGCCACAGTGTGCTGTAGGCAACAGGACTACGGCACTGGCCCTCGACGTCCTCGATGGTGCCGACGAAGAAACAAAGAAAAGTACAGCGGAAAGTATCCTCGTAGACCTGCTTAGCAACAAAGTGGCGCAACAGCCGGCAAAGGCCCTCAACGCCTTCACACAGTATTCGGCTGCGTATTATGGTCACAACGTGGCAGACCCACACTTTGACGACGATGGTAACATGAAGGATATGAACAACGCCGGATTCATCGACGGTGCCTACTCCTGGGGATACCTCTTCTGGGGACAATATCCTGCCCAGAACGACGACATTGCGTCCTACGTCACCCTTGTACTCACACAGACGGAGCAGGAGGTGAGCACACAGTATGCCGACTACCCCACTATCATCACCAAATACCAGGCTATGAAGCAGTTGCTCACGGACCTCGGCTATGTATACTAAGAAAACACCAACAAAAAGACAGAAGACAATGAACAGGAAACATATTTTTTCGCTCCTTGCCGCAACCCTGCTGACAGCTACGGTGTCCCTGCTGACGGCCTGCGGGAGCGACGATGATGACACGACGGTGCCCCACATCACCCCTGAAGCCACCGGAGAGTTTACTGATACACGCGACGGCAACGTCTACCACTATGTCACCTACGGCGGCCTCGACTGGACAGTAGAGAATGCACGCTATGACACAGGCAACGATGACACCCGGTCCATCTACCTCTCCAACGATGCCATCGGCGACGATGAGGGCACGGCGGCACAGCAGACCGCCAGCACCTATGGATATCTCTACTCCTGGCAAGGGGCACAGGAGGCAGTTCCCAATGGATGGCGGCTGCCTACCGACGACGACTGGAAGAAACTGGAGATGGCCCTCGGCATGACACAGCAGCAAGCCGACGCCGACGGATGGAGAGGAACCGTACAGGGCACATTGATGCACCAAAAAGACGGTACTGGCCTCGACATACGCTATGGCGGATTCATGGACGGACAGTCTACTTCCTTTGCCTCGAAATATTACTTTCTCCAAGCCATGGGATACTACTGGACAGCAACACCTGGTGACGACCTGAAGAGCACGGCCTACATCCGCAAGCTGATGTACAACCGGCAGGATGTCTATCGCCACACAGCTTCAGTGAAAGACATGATGAGCGTACGTTTCGTCCGTGACACACAAGGAAAATAAGATACTACTATGACAACAAACAACTTCTATGCTATGAGGGGAGAACGGCTGCTCATAGCCACAACAAAAAAGATTGCAACAGCCATGCACAGGCTGTTGCTCCTTGTCCTATTGGTCCTCACCGGTAGCTATACCGCTTGGGCGCAGCATGATGGATTCCGCCTTCATGGCTGTCTGCCCCTTCCCGACGGGACCGCCGTGGGACTTCTCGTCAGCACGGACACGGCACAATCAGTAGAGTGCTGCTCTGGCGTGCTCCGCAACCATACCTTCTCATTTACAGGGAAGATAGACAGGCCACGCGCGGCTACCTTCATCACCAACAACCTCAATATCGTGGCAAAGAACCACTGGCCTGATGACTCCATCCATTGGAACTATATCAATCTCTATCTCACCAATGACGACATTCTCATCACCCCGGAGCTAAAGGTGAAAGGCGGGCAGGTGCAGGACGACTACAACGACCTTCTCGCCATGGATGACACCGGTGGCGCAGTGGTGTCACCAGATCTCTTCTTCCGCTTCATTGACGGTCATCCCCACTCGCCCGTCGCCATAGACCTCGCTCGCCGGCTCATGGAACGCGCCTATAACCTCACAGCGGCACAAGTGGAACATCTCGACACCACCATCACTTCCGTCCCCGAGGACACGATAGGCCTGCGGTTGATGCGACAACAGATCGCTCAAGCCCGTAAGATGGTGAAAGGTGCTACCCTCCAGGACCTCGACCTCGTCACGACAAAAGGGATGCCGACATCTCTCTCCAAGATCGTTGCCGAAGCGCAACAATCAAAACCGGGCTACGTCCTCATCGACTTCTGGGCCAGCTGGTGTGGTATATGCCTCGCCGCCATGCCCGACATCAAAACGCTCGCAGAGAAATACAGTCAGGACCTCACTGTACTGGGCGTGTCTATAGATATAAAAGAACAGGCATGGCTCAGAAGTATGCAAAAGCACCATGAGCCCTGGGCACAATACAGAACATCGCCACAAGGATATAAAGACCTCTTCACTAAATATCAGGTTGGCAACGGCGTACCCTACTATCTGCTCGTGCGCCCCGACGGCAAAGTGCTCTCTGCTATGTCTGGACCTGAACAAGTGAAGGAAACTCTCGATAACTTGCTCGCTAAATAATTACTATAACAATGATATCATCCATGAGAAAATTCATTCTTCTATGCGTTATGATCTGCCTCTGTTGGGGCGCCAACGCACAGACACAACGTTATCATGTCACCGGTACCGCGGAAGGCACCGTCGACGGCGACACCATCTACCTTGCCGTCATGACAGGATTCTTTCAACTGGCACCCACCGACACGGTCATCGTCAAGAATGGCGCCTTCGCCTTCAACGGCACCATTGACGGAGCTGACATGCGCGTAGCGGTAGCCATGCATAAAGGCCAAATGATTGGAATGACCGACTTCATACTGGAGAATGCACCCATCAGCCTGCAAATATATCCACAAGACAGCAACAAGAAGCCCATTGTTAAAGGAGGACAGACGCAGAAACTTTATGACGAAGTTACAAAGGAAGACGAAGATTTCAGCAAGCTTATGGACAAACCTTACGAGCAAGCCAACGACTCTACACTGCCACAAGATATACGTAACAAGGCAAAAGCACAACTGGACTCGCTACGTAAAATCAGTACCAACCGACACTTCGAATTCATCATGGCTCACATTCCGTCTCCCATCAGCGATATGTTGCTGCAATGGTATGCACAAGACATGACTGAAACGCAAGTCAATGCGATTCTCAATAAGATGACGGCATCAGGCATTCAGTATCAGTATTACAAGCAGATAATGGCTGAGAGACGCATCTCTAAAGCCACAGCAGTGGGTCAGCACTATACCGACATCGTTTTGAAAGGGATTGATGGAAAGACTGACATCCAACTTTCTGCCTATATAAATAAGAACCGATACACACTCCTTGACTTCTGGGCCAGTTGGTGCGGTCCATGCCGTGCAGAGATGCCAAACGTTGTGAAAGTCTATAAACTATATCATAACAAGGGGCTGGAAGTCGTAGGCGTTTCTCTCGACAATAACCGTGAGGCATGGGTTAAGGCCATCAGCACATTGAAGATGCCGTGGCCGCAGATGAGCGATCTCAAAGGCTGGAAAAGTACTGCTGCAGCCGCTTACAACATCCGCGCAATCCCTGCAAATGTCCTTATCGACAATAAAGGAAACATCATCGCCAAAGATCTCAGAGGTGAAGAACTACTAAAGAAAATGGAAGAACTGATGAAGTAATAATAACAAGAAGAATATTACTTTTAAAGTTCTCCACGAGGAAAAAAGATTCAGAAGGCACCACAAACACGTGGTGCCTTTTTGATTTCATCACAAGTATATAGAGACAAATACAACTTTGAAACAAATCTTGCTTAACAAATGCACGTCACTATATTGTATAGCCTACAAGGATAAGCCTCAAACCACATCAGTAGCATTAAAACCGAACTATTAAGAATAATTATCAAGAATAAGAGAATGTCATACACACCAATATGAATGAATGCACATATAAGAAAAGAAGCAGCAGAGCTGATTTCATTCTTACAGCTCTTTGTAATTAAGTTGCTAAAGAATAATTCTTAATTTCTCTGATTCTTGAGTTTGCAAACACCTTAGTGCCGTCAAGATCGAGATGAAAAGGTAAAGCATATTCTCCCCAAAGAGAGGGAACCGCAATACAACAAGCATGCATTGTGTGCCAAAGAGAAGGCATAGCAATTCCCTCATACTATAGAAACTACAGCTTACTATAGAATTTTATTGAATCACTACCACATGATCAGACGGTATTACTTCTCCCCCCGTTTAGGGAATACAAGGGAAAGTCTACTATACTTTACGAATATTGATTTCCCCTCCCTCTTAGGGAATACAATGGAAGGGTACTATGCATTACGGGTATTGCTTTTCCATCCTTTTAGGGAGGGTTAGGGAGGGTCTACTAGCGAGAAACTACAAAAAAAGCCCTTGAAAACATTGCTGTCTTCAAGGGCTCTCGTATTTGAAAGAGGGCGGCCTCCTACTCTCCCGCATTGCATTGCAGTACCATCGGCGCA
>OGQX01001575.1_pt1 | contig 20113 bp, 16 predicted proteins | sample 1553291 | NCBI WGS metagenome assembly OGQX01 (sample SAMEA2580030, study PRJEB22360) | human gut metagenome | biome: human gut; feature: human-associated habitat; material: faeces | place: Denmark | collected 2008/2010
AAGACTTTACGCCCTTCATGATTGCCGTATCACTCGAAATGTCGGATGAACCTCAGTTGTTTTATCGGGTCATCTCAGTTAGATGACAGGATCATCTCAGTTAGATGATCGTCAAAATCCAATTTTATCCAGCTTTAAGCATCCCTTTTCCTCAAAAAGCACTGGCGCATTTCTCTATAATGCAAGCTCAGAATAACGGTCTTTTGTCAATACGTTTTCAAATACTATATGAATTGTTTATGTTTCCTACAAAGCAACTCTATAGCCCATCGCCAAACGCATCCTGCTTGTCACACATCATCGACGGGTATTGTCTTTCCACCTTTGCAAAGACACAAATACGGGAGAAGGCAGCCTCACAAACCCAGTATTTTTGTTTCTCCCTCATCTTTTTCTGCCAAAATTGCAGTATTCTCAAATAAAATGCGTAATTTTGTCAACCCATGAATACTACAGAACTGCAAAGAATCAAACAGCGCTACAACATCGTAGGCAACAGCGATGATCTGAACCACGCACTCGACGTGGCCCTGCAAGTAGCCCCCACCGACCTCAGCGTGCTGATCGTCGGCGAGAGCGGCGTGGGCAAGGAGATCATCCCACGCGTCATACACGACAACTCACCCCGGCGCCGTGAGCGTTACTTCGCCATCAACTGCGGTTCCATCCCCGAGGGTACCATCGACAGCGAGCTCTTCGGCCACGAGAAAGGTGCCTACACCGGAGCCGTCGGCGAAAGCGAGGGATATTTCGGTGTCGCCAACAAAGGCACCATCTTCCTCGACGAAGTCGGCGAGCTGCCCATGGCCACACAGGCACGACTGCTCAGAGTACTCGAGACGGGAGAGTATATTCGCGTAGGCGGACAGGAAATCAGAAAGACCGACGTGCGCATCGTCGCCGCCACTAACGTCAACATGCGTAAGGCGATCTCTGAGGGACGCTTCCGCGAAGACCTTTTCTACCGACTCAACACCATCCCCATACAGATGCCGCCTCTGCGCGAGCGGGGCAACGACATACTGCTGCTCTTCCGGCTCTTCGCCATGCAGATGGCCGACAAATACCATCTGCCGAAGATCACCCTCACCGACGATGCCAAGCAACTCATGCTCCACTATAAGTGGCCCGGCAACGTCAGACAGCTCAAAAACATCACAGAGCAGATGTCGGTGCTCAGCGAAAACCGGGAAATCAACGCGGACCAGCTCAAGCACTTCATCCCCGACGATCCCGAGAGTACGGAGCTCGCCACCATCAGCCAGCCCGGACAGCACTCCTACGAGAATGAACGTGAGGCACTCTATAAGATTCTCTACGAGCTCAGAGGCAGCGTTGCCAACCTCAGGCACGACCTCAACTCCATGAGAAAACAACTCGACGATACCCGCGAGCTCAACAATATGAGTGCTTACCGCAACCAGTATCTCGACACCCCATCCTCTGCCATGCCCGCGCTCACACCAGCCGGACACCCGCTGAACGGATATGACGGCGTCTCGCCCACGCAGGATGCAGAAGCCGAGGAAATCAAGGCTGAGCCCGAAAGCCTCAACCTCAACGACCTCGGACGACAAATGGTCGAGAAAGCACTCGAAAGAAACAATGGCAACAGGAAAAAAGCTGCTCAGGAACTGGGCATCTCCGACCGCACACTCTATAGAAGAATCAAACAGTATGGTCTCGATAAAAAAGAATATTAAAGTCATCCGGCACGCGTTGCTGGCCCTCACGCTGCTTATCTCCACCATTGCACTGATGAGTGCTTGCAAGGTAAGCCTGAAATTCAACGGCGCCAGCATCGACTACACCAAGACCAAGACCATCCGTATCGCTGACTTCCCCATACGCTCCAGCTATGTCTGGGGACCCATGGGACCGATGTTCAACAATCAGCTCAAAGATGTCTTCGCCAACCACACCCACCTGCAGCAGGTCAAGCGGGGCGGAGACCTTGTCATCGAAGGTGAGATCACACAATACAGCCAGCGCAACAAATCCCTCTCCAGTGAAGGATACTCTGCGCAGACCGAGCTCTCTATGACCGTCAACGTGCGCTTCACCAACAACGCCAACCACAGTCAGGACTTCGAGAAGCAGTTCACCTCCACCAAGAGCTACGAGACCACACAGAGCCTCTCCAGCGTGCAGCAGGAACTCGTGGAGCAGATGTGCAAGGACCTCACCGATCAAATCTTCAATGCCACCGTCGCCAACTGGTAATCATCATGGACATAGCGCAATACATACAACATCCTGAGCTTTTGGACCGCGAGACCGTCTACGATCTCCGCAGCCTGCTTGCGCTCTATCCCTACTACCAGAATGCGCGGCTGTTGCTGCTCCGCAACCTCTACCTGCTCCACGATCCCTCGTTCAACGAAGAGCTTCGCCAGGCAGCCATCTACATCACCGACCGAAAGGTGATCTTCAACCTCGTAGAGGCCGCTCACTATCAGCTCAAAACCGACAGGCAGGAGAGTAGCCAGCCGCACAGCCAGGACAAGGCAGAGAACAAGGGCGACCGCACCATCTCGCTCATCAACAACTTCCTCGACACCATACCCGAGGAAGAAAAAGAGAAGGAAAAGCCCAAGAAGACCAAGCGCAAGCCCACTCCCGCCGATGCCGCTGTCGACTACGTCGCCTATCTGCTGGAAACAGAAGATGACGACGAGCAGGAGACACCGCAGGAGCAGCCTCAGCTCAAGGGACAGGATTTGATCGATAATTTCATCAATAATGACAAGGGAAAAATAAAATTGAAGGATACGCCCGAGTACCTTCCCAAAATAGAAGAAGACGGAAACAAAGACAGCGTAAAAGAGGATAAAAGCTATTTCACCGAGACTTTGGCAAAGATTTACATCAAGCAGGGCCGATATGAGAAAGCTTTGGAAATTATTCAGCAATTAAATTTGAATTATCCAAAAAAAAATGCTTACTTTGTAGACCAAATACGCTTCTTAGAAAAGTTGATATTAAATAATAAAAATAATAAGTAAAAGTTTATGTACACGTTTTTCGTTATTCTCATCGTTGTGGCATCACTGCTGATGATTGGCATTGTACTCATACAAGAGTCCAAGGGCGGCGGTCTGTCCAGCAACTTCTCCTCCACCAACTCCATCATGGGTGTGCGCAAGACCACAGACTTCGTGGAGAAGGCTACATGGGGCTTGGCTGCCTTCATGGTAGTCATCAGCATCGTCTGCGCTTACACAGCTCCGCAGAGCACCGCTGATCAGAGCGTGCTTGAGAAGGCTGCCACAGAGAGCCAGACTACCAACCCTACCAACACACAGGGCTTCCAGGCTGGCCAGCAGACTCCTGCCCAGGGTGCTAAAGGTACAGCCGCTCCGGCTCAGGGTGCTCAGAGTGCCCCCGCAACACCTGCTGCTCCAGCAAAATAAAAGAAAAATGCAAAAAAGTAAGGGATAAATTTGGTGGTTTCAAAAAAATCCCTTACCTTTGCACTCGCTTTTGAGAAACATCTCAGTCACACTTCAACACTGACTCAGATCTCTCACATAGCCTTACATGGTGGGCGTAGTTCAGTTGGTTAGAGCGTCAGATTGTGGTTCTGAATGTCGTGGGTTCGAGTCCCACCCCCCACCCCCTCAAAAATCCCCGTAGTCCAAGCGACTGCGGGGATTTGTCGTTTATATCGAGCCTACCCTCTCTATCGATACCAAGAAAGAAGCCCGCCTTTTTTATATATAATATTTGGAGGCTATCATATTTATTATTATCTTTGCGCATAGGAAACAAAACAAGCCATGGTAACACAGAAAGAGACTCGAGAGAAAGAACGCTCCAGCAGGGAAAGCCTCGGGAAGTTCTTCTATGACCTTGCAAAGGCCACTTTCACGATTATGGTGCTCACTAACGTACTTACGTTGGTAACAACGGACAACTACAAGTACGCAAGCGTAATCTTTGTTATAGGTGTTATCTCTACGGCCATACTTGCAAGAATAGCATATGCAATAACTAAAAAATAGAAGGTATGATTTCAATGATTATTACATTCAGCGGTATTGCCCTTTGCGGCCTCGGCATTCTGCTTTGGTTCCGTACCAAAAGCGGGAAGAAGTGGCTATCTGATCTATAAAGTTAGCACTTTAAGAAACGTACGTTCTGCGTTAGCCGTTCGGTTTGCCACGGCTGTGCCGTGGTCCTTGTTCCGCCCTCTATTGCCCGTCAGAAACAGCAAATCCCTGCTGCTCCTTAGGAACAGCAGGGATTTGCTATTATCTATCACTTGCGGCTCAGTCTGCCTTTGCCACATGCTTGCGCTTCCCGCTAAACTCCGTGAAGTCGACACGAATGATGCCAACACGGTGAAACGACTTCTCGCTATACTTATACCCGATCTCCTTGAAGTCGGGCGACAGCTTGTCCACCAGCAGATGCAGTGCACGCATCATCTCTTCGGCAGAGAGATGGATATGCGCCTCACCCCGCAGGATGACGCTCTCATACTCTGTGGTGAAGTTGCGTGGCAGCAGATGCACGCGTCCAATGATGCAGAACGACACTTGTGGATGCTGCTCCAAAGCCCGCAGCTTATGCCCCTCAGGAGCACAATGGATGTAGATGGAGTGGTCGCCGTCCCATACATAGTTCAGTGGCACACCATACCCCGAACCGTCGACATCCTGCATCGACAGCACACCATATTCACTCTCCCGCAAGAGCTCCAAAGCCCTCTCCTCGTCCATCAGCCTATCCTGGCGGCGGACAGTGTCGTTGACATACTTCATTTCTTCTTATCCTTTAATCATGGTGATGATCATCTTGAAGGGCTTCTCAGCCTTGACAGCATGGCGCGCACCGGCAGGTATCACCAGAGCCTCTCCCGTTTGGAGATGCAGTGTCTCGTCCTCCAGCACAAACGTCATCTCACCGTCAATCACCTGAATGAGCGCGTCAAACGGTGCCTGATGTTCGCTCAGCCCCTGTCCCTTGTCAAATGAGAACACGGTGATGCTTCCTGCTTCATTGTGTTCCAGCTCACGGCTGACCACACTGCCCTCGGCATAGTCTACCAATGCCTTAGGTTCGAAAACCTTTCCTTTTACAAACGTTGCCATAAAAGTAATATTATAATGTATAATGTATAATGTAAAAAGTATAATGTATAAATAATTGAGGAAAATGAAAAATGAATAAATAACAGCGCTGAAAGGAAGATGCCCTTCACGCCATTATTTATTCATCATCATTTATACATTACGCATTAATCATTGTCTTGATATCCTCGTCTACAGTAGAGATGGTACCGAGGCCGAAGCTATCCTGAAGCACTTTCAGCACGCCGGGAGAGACAAAGGCGGGAAGTGTAGGACCGATATGGATATTCTTCACGCCAAGGCTCAGCAGAGCGAGGAGCACGATGACGGCCTTCTGCTCATACCAGGCAATGTTGAAGGCAATCGGCAGATCATTGACATCAGCAGCTCCGAAGATCTCTTTGAGCTTCAAAGCCACCACAGCCCACGAATAGCTGTCGTTGCACTGTCCGGCATCGAGCACACGCGGGATGCCGTTGATGTCGCCAAGGTTAAGCTTGTTGTATTTATACTTAGCGCAGCCCGAGGTGAGGATCACCACATCCTTAGGCAGAGCCTGGGCAAAGTCAGCATAATAGTTTCGGCTCTTCATACGACCGTCGCAACCACTCATCACCACGAACTTGCGGATAGCACCACTCTTGACAGCCTCCACGATCTTGTCAGCAAGGGCAAAGACCTGATCGTGAGCGAAGCCGCCGACGATCTCACCATGCTCGATCTCTTCAGGAGCCTGGCACTGGCGTGCCATCTCGATGACCTCAGAGAAGTCTTTATGGCCGTCGGGACGGGTAGCGATATGCTTCCATCCGGGGAAGCCCGTAGAATTGGCTGTGAACACACGACCTGCATAGTTAGCCTTCGGTGAAGGAGGCACAATACAGTTGGTGGTAAAGACGATAGGACCGTTGAAGTGAGCGAACTCCTCTTTCTGCTTCCACCAAGCATTACCGTAGTTACCCACGAGGTGCTTGTATTTCTTCAGCTCGGGATAGTAGTGTGCCGGCAGCATCTCGCCGTGGGTATAGACATCGATACCCGTACCCTCGGTCTGCTCCAAGAGGTCTGCAATATCGTGGAGGTCGTGACCACTGATGAGAATACCCGGGCGCTTGCCTACGCCAATGTTCACCTTTGTGATCTCAGGCTTACCATAAGCTCCCGTATTTGCCTTGTCGAGCAGTGCCATCACGTCAACACCATATTTACCTGTGGTGAGAAGCAGTTGCAGCAGACTGTCGGCAGTAGCGTCGGGGTTGGTGATACCAGCCAAAGCCTCAGCCATGAAGCCGGCGATAGCCTCATCGCGCTGTCCCAAACGTGCGGCATGCTCGTAGTAAGCAGCCATACCCTTGAGTCCGAGCACGATAGTCTCCTTGAGTGAGCGGATGTCTTCGTTGGCAGTGCGCAATACGGTCTCGCGGTCGCCCTCAGCCTCATAGTCGCTCTTCTCGCCACCCCACTCCACTTCGTGATAGTCGGGCAGTGTCACTCCGAGCTCTGCAGCCTTGGCCAGCAGCTGTTTCTTCAGAGCGATACCCTTGTCGACTTTCTGCAACAATGCGCTGTCGTCAAAGTTGGCATTGGTGATGGTGGCAAAGAGCGCGTCCACGATGAAGTCATCCACAGTGGTGTCGTCACTCTGTCCCTGCTGCAACAGTGCGTGATAGATGGTACCTACACCACGTGTCACACTCAGCAACAAGTCCATCCAACGGCTTGTCTCAGGTTTCTTACCACATACGCCACTCACAGTACATCCTGTACCTTTGGCAGTCTCTTGACATTGATAGCAAAACATCATATCTTTCTTCTGTTTATAAGTTATATTTATTGTCTAATGATTGGTTACGAATTCTGTCCGTCAAAGCGTGAAGCCTCCATCTCGATGGCTTTGGGGAAGATGATGTCATTCTCGACATGGGTGTGCTCCTTGAGGTTCTCACGGAACTCGCTGAGCTGGCGCATCAACTCCTTATAATCTTCCGACGCGTCGGCCGGAGCCTGGTAGTCATTGAGCAGTGTGGCGATGCGTTCATGGCGCTGCAACTCTGCATCGTGGTCCGACATCATCACGTTGATGGGGTTGCGCACCGTGCCGCAATGCATCGGAGCAATGGGCTGTCCGCGGCGCACGGCATCGTAAAGATCGAGGATGTAAGGGAAGAGCACACGTTCCTCCTTCATCAGATGAGTGTCGAGATCAGAGAGCGACTGGCTGAAGAGTTGCTCCACCTCGTCGAGCACGAGATTCTCCATCATCACCTTATTAACAAGGCGCAGCGTGTCGGGGCCATTCTCTCTCACCCCACGATGATGCACCTTGAGCACATAGTCCACAAGTAGGTCCAGCGACCACTCGCAGAAGTTGTATCTGCTTTTATCTTCCATCTTGTTCTGCGTAATTATAGATTGACGGGTGCAAAGTTAAGAAGATAGAAAAGGAGTACCGGTAACAATTGTTACCTCAGCGTATTAATTAGAGTTAAAGATGAAAAATACACCACTAAGACAGAATATTGATTAAACTTTCAGTAGACGTCAACGTCATATAATTGTTTTTGCACGACAAACAAAGCATTCTGTATTCAGAATAGAATTTTCAATATCAGATATGAAGAAAGCATTACTCCTCGCTTTGCTATTGATGATGACGATAGCATCAGCGACAGCGCAACAGAAGATCAGCGGTACGCTCATCGACCGCGACTCGAAAGAGCCCGTACCTATGGTCACCGTTCAGCTGCTCAAAGCCGACTCAGCTTTTGTCTCCGGCTCGGTGAGCAACGACAGCGGTAAGTTTGTCATTCAGGCGCCTGCTCCCGGCAAGTACCTGCTGAAGATTTCGAGCATCGGCTATGTCACCGCCATCAAGCGTCTGCAGATGGAGGCTGAGCACAACTTGGCCTTGGGCAACATCGTCATCCACTCCGATGCCGTGATGCTCAAAGAGGCACAGGTGACAGCGCAGGCCCTGAAGGTGACGCTCAAAGAGGACACCTTTGTATATAACAGTGCTGCCTACCGCACTCCCGAGGGCTCCACCATCGAGGAACTCGTCAAGCGATTGCCCGGCGCACAGGTGAGCGACGACGGCAAGATCACCATCAACGGCAAAGAGGTGAAAAAGATCATGCTCGACGGCAAGGAGTTTATGACCGGAGATACCAAAACGGCCATGAAGAATATCCCTACCAGCATCATCGACAAGGTGAAGGCTTATGACCAGAAAAGTGACCTGGCACGTGTCACCGGTATCGACGATGGCGACGAGCAAACTGTGCTCGACTTCGGCACGAAAGCTGGAATGGGCAACGGGACCATGGCCAACGTCGATCTCGGCGTAGGGACAAAAGACCGGTATGCCGAAAGACTTTTCGGTGGATGGTTTAACAAGGAGGCTCGCGTCTTTGTCATGGGTAACGCCAACAATGTCAACGACATGGGATTCGGCGGACGTGGCGGATTCGGCAGAAACCGCAACGGACTCAACGCCTCGAAGATGGGTGGCGCAAATGTCAACTATGAGAAGAAAAACGTTATCAAAGTCGACGGTAGTGTCAGATGGAACCACAGCGACGGCGACATCTACTCGAAGAACTCCAGTGAGAACTTCGTCAGCAAGTCGGCTTCCTTCTCCAACAGCCTCAACCAAAGCTATTCCCGCTCCAACAGCTGGAACGGGCAGGCACGCATCGAGTGGACACCCGACACGATGACCAATATCATGTTCCGCCCCACTGCCTCCTACTCCACCAGCGACGGACTGGGCGCCAACAACTCGGCTTCCTTCAACGACGACCCATTTAAATATGTGGTGGATCCGCTCACGGAGGAAGGTTTGAAGACTCTCGACGAGAATGGACAACTCGTCAACAGCCGCCGCAACACTTCCATGAGCTATTCCCGCAGCAAGAGCCTCGGTGCAGAACTGCAATACAACCGTCGTCTCAACAGCCGTGGGCGAAACGTCACGCTGCGTGCCGACGCCAACTACTCCGACAACGACAGCAAGAATCTCTCCACCAGCAACGTGCATCTCTATCAGATTCAAAACGCCCTGGGACAGGACTCTACCTATCAGACCAACCGCTACAGCCTCACGCCGACAAAGAACTACGGCTACACCTTGCAGGCTACATACAGCGAGCCGCTGTGGCGCGGTGCCTTCCTGCAGCTGCGCTACCGCTTTAAATACAGCTACAGCAAGAGCGACCGCTCTACTTACGACTTCTCTAATCTCGGTGAGGACTTCTTCTCGGGCATCTACCCAGCCTACCGCTCTTGGGGCAACTATCTCGACCGTCTTGCCAACCCCTACACCGATTACCTCGACACTAATCTGAGCCGCTACTCGGAATATAAGAACTACACACATATCGTGGAGCTCATGCTGCGCATGATACGCACCAAATGGCAACTCAACGCCGGTGTGATGGCACAGCCACAGAAGTCGCACTATATCCAGGACTACCAGGGCATCAGCGTCGACACCACACGCAATGTCTTCAACGTCTCGCCGACCTTCGACTTCCGCTACCGCTTCAGCAAGGTCAGCAACCTGCGCATCAACTACCGCGCCAACACGTCACAGCCCAGCATCTCGCAACTGCTCGACATCACCGACGACTCTGACCCGCTCAACATTCAGAAAGGTAACCCGGGACTGAAACCGTCATTCACACAAAATTTCCGGTTCTTCTATAACAACTACTGGGAGAAGACACAGCGCGCTATGATGGCACACCTGGGATTCTCCACCACCAACAACTCCATCAGCTCTAAGGTGACCTACGACGAGAAGACTGGTGGACGCACCACACGGCCGGAAAACATCAACGGACAATGGAACATGAACGGTGCCTTTATGTTCAACACACCACTCGACTCAGCCGGTATCTGGAATATCAACACATTCACCAACATGAGCTATGCCAACAACGTAGGCTATGTGACGCTCAACAGCACGTCAGATTCACAGAAGAGCACTACCAAGGATCTCAACCTTTGGGAACGTCTCTCGGGCAGCTACCGCAACAGTTGGCTGGAGGTGGAACTCGACGGACAGCTCTCCTATCGCCACTCTCGCAATGAGCTTCAGTCCACCGCCAACCTCGACACATGGCAGTTTGCCTATGGCGTCAATGTCAACTTCACACTGCCTTGGGGCATGTCGCTCGCTACCGATCTCCACGAGAACAGCCGCCGAGGCTACAGCGATCCTTCGCTCAACACCAATGAGCTGGTATGGAATGCACAACTCTCACAGAGCTTCCTGCGTGGCAAGCCCCTCACAGTGATGTTGCAGTTCTACGACATTCTCCACAACCAAAGCAATCTCTCACGCACCATCACGGCCATGCAGAGCAGCAACACTGAGTATAACAGCATCAACAGCTACGTGATGCTCCACGTCAACTATCGTCTCAATCTCTTTGGCGGCAAAGGCATGGGGCCCGGTGACGGTCATCGTGGTCCCGGCATGGGTCCTGGTCGTGGAGGACGCCCGCCAATGGGTGGCTTTGGTGGTGGCAGACCTCCACGTGGCGGTGGCTTCGGCGGATTCTAAAACACTATAGAATAAAGCATGATAGTGCAAGGTATGAAAGCACGAAAGCATAAAAGCACAAAAAAAGGGAACTCTTCACTGAGTTCCCTTTTTTGTTGTATGTAAGGAAGCTGCTCTTGACCACCCCATATATAATAAGGTGTATCCGCAGTCTCCTATATAAATAAGGTGTATCCCTATAGTGCTTTCACTGCCTTGGCGAGTTTCTCCAAAGCCTGGCGGATATAGTCTCGCGGTGAGCCTACGTTGAGTCGCATGAAGCCCTCACCACCGGGTCCGAACATCTCGCCGTCGTTGAGAGCCAGATGAGCCTTGTCGATGAAGAGGTCGAGCAGTGCTTCATGGCTCAGCTGCAGATCCCGGCAGTCAAGCCATACGAGGAAGGAGGCCTGGGGGCGCAGCGGACGGATGCCGGGGATATGCTCCCGACAATAGTCTTCCACGAAACGGATGTTATCCTCCACGTAAGCCAGCATCTGCCGACGCCACTCCTCTCCCTTGCGGAAGGCAGCTATCGTGGCGATATGGGCAAAGATATGCGCCTCATTCAATTCGTTGGCCTTGAGCCAGCCAAAGAAGCGGTCACGCAATTCTTTGTTGGGCACAATGGCGTGACTGGTGATGATGCCAGCGATATTGAATGTCTTCGTGGGCGACTGAAACGTAATGCTGATGTTAGCAGCCTTCTCCGACACGCTGGCAAAAGGTATATGGCGGTGTCCGAAGAGTGCCATATCACAATGAATCTCGTCCGAGATGACCAGCAGGTGATGATCATAGCAGAAGTCAGCTAACCGGCTGAGCGTCTCACGTGTCCAGCAGATGCCACCCGGATTGTGAGGATTACAGAGTATCAGCAGCCGGCACTTGTCGTCGCAAACTCGCTCCAAGCCCTCGAAATCCATGTCGTAGTAGCCATCCTCCCGTCTGATAAGCGGATTCCACACCACTTCCCGGTGATTGCCACGGGGCGTGAGGAAGAAAGGATGATAGACCGGCGGCATGACGATCACCTTCTCATCGGGCTTGAGAAAAATATTGCAGACCAGTCCGATACCCTTGACGATGCCGGGGATAAACGACAGCCACTCCCGCTTGATGTCCCACTGATGATGGGAGAGGACCCAGTCGTGGATAGCGGGGAAGTAATCTTCCGGCTCTACCGTGTAGCCAAGGATGGGATGCTCCAACCGATGACGCAAGGCATCGAGAATCTCCGGACAGACTGCAAAATCCATATCTGCCACCCACAAGGGTTGCAGGTCGTCACGTCCCCAGCGTGGTTTCAGTGCCTCGTGCATGAGATCACCCGAACCACGCCGCTCAATGATCGTATCGAAATCGTATTGCATAACTAAGAGTTGAGAGTTGAAAGTTGAAAGGTGAAAGGTGAAAGTTGAAAGGTGAGAGTTGAGGGGGTGAGAGAGTTGAGGCCGGGGCTATGCCCAACTCTCATGATTCCTATAATTAGCCCTCCAAAGCCTGCTTGATGTCCTCAAAGAGATCGTCGACATCCTCCAATCCGATGGAGAGACGGATCGTCGTGTCGTTGACATCCATCGCCCTTTTCATCTTGTCGGGGAAGAGCCCAAAGATCGTACTGGCCGGATGGATAGCCAGCGTGCGGTTGTCGAAGAGATTGGTAGCACGGTGGATGAGTTTCAGATGATCAATCATGCGGAAGCAAGCATCTTTCGACTCCAAATCTATGCACACCATAGCGCCTGCCGTGGTGCCGAACTGCCGCTGTGCGAGCTCGTGGAAGGGATTATCCTCCAAGCCTACATAGTTGACCCGCTTGATCTGAGGCAGCGTCTGAAGTTTGCGGGCTAAGGCAAGCGCATTGGAGGACTGCACACGATAGCGCGCGTCGAGTGTCTCCAGTCCCATCGTCTGCAGAAAAGCCACCTGCGGAGTCATGTAGGCCCCGAGATTAAAGATCATCTCGTTTTTCATCACTTCACCGAAATGCGGCGTAGTACCATAGTCGATGACCAGTCCGCCTAATGATGTAGCGCCACCGCTGACATACTTCGTACTGGACACCACCTCGATGTCTACGCCCAAGTCATGGGAAGAGAACATCGTGAAGGGAATGGTTGTCGTGTCGGCTACCAATGGGATATGATGGGCGTGGGCGATCTCTGCCAGCTTGCTCAAGTCAGCCACCTCCATCTGCGGGTTAGTGATGATCTCCAAAAAGATGCAGCATGTATTCTCGTTGATAACAGCCTCCACAGCCTCCGGATCAGTCAGATCTGCAAGCTTGCAGCCCACACCGAATTTGCGGAGGGTGGACATGAGCAAAGAGAACGTGTTGCCAAAAAGATGCTTCGATGTCACAACATTCTTACCTTGTGCCGCAAGTGCCATGATCGTATTACTGATAGCTGCCATACCACTATTGAGCGCAATGACATTCTTTGCGCCGGTGAGGGCCTTGACACGTTCCTCAAAGTTGGAAACCGTAGGATTTTCACAACGGGAATAGTCAGGTGCGTCGATACGGTTGCAAAAGGCATCGCTCATCGTCTGAGCATTGTCAAACTCATAGGCTACTGCATTGTACACCGGCATACTGAGTGCATCGTAAGCGTCGCGCCGCTTATAGGGTACATGTATGGCTTGTGTCTGTTTCTTCATAATCTCTTTATCAATAATAGTTCTTTACGAAAGTTCTGCTTTAGTACCTCACGGCATACAGCAACCCTGTACGACAGGATTAATACCACTGCACAGCATTGCTGTAACCGCTCCGCTTGTCATACTTCAGCGCATCGGTAAGTGTGGCGGCGTTGCATCGGAAGGTGAAGTTATAGCTCGTATATGGAGCCAGCACCACAGAGCAACTCATGTTGAAGCAGTGGAGATCACGCTGCAACGACGCTGTGGTCATTGAGATCTTGTGGTTGTCGAAATCATAACCGCTGGAGAAGCTGATATTCCACCCGTCGCTGATGCGCAGGTTGCCACTCATGTTGAGAGTCTGGGAGAAGCTGTAGGGATAGCGCATACTCTTATAGTTGAACTTCCCGGAAGTGTTCTCCCTCATCGTGATGCCATAGCCGAAGGTGATGGACCAAGGCATGGAGAAGCGCATATAGCCGTCGTCGTCGGTGCTGGCCTTTCCGCCACTACTTCTCTTCTTGGCTCCATTCTGTGCCTTGATCATCTCGTCATCGACATTACTGTTGATGTCGGTGTCTATGCCCTCGTCATCATCGTTGTTGTCTTTGTTCTTGTTGTCCTTGTCCTCATCGCTTCCACCACCGAAGAGTTTGGCAATCTTCTCGGGAGTGAGCGTATAGGAGATGTTCTGCGACATGCCCTGGAAACGGCCAAAGCGGCCGCGACCCCACTCTGTATGGTTACCGACATAAGGCTTGCCGTTTTCGTCGAGATCATAAGCGTAGGTAGCAAAGACCGCATTCATGTTGAAAGTATAGTTCTTCCACCATTTCAGTCTCAGTCGCATGCTCAGATCACTCCACTTATGATAAGAGGCCGCCATGTTGTAGGACATGCTGGCACCGAGTTCATCGATAAGACTGATCTTCTTGAAACCCGTCGAGTCCTCGTCGCTCTTGATTTTCATCTCAAGATTGTTGGACAAGTCCATCGAGATGCTACCCGTCTTGCCTTTGCCCGGCACGGAATAGAGCTGGTCGGAATAGGGTGAATACTCCACGAGCGACACGTTGCCGTCGGCATCAGTCTTCTGATAGGTCTGATAATAGCCGTAGCGCGAAGCACCGAAATCAGGCGCATAGCTGAAGGAGATCTGCGGTGTGATGACATTGCGGATGGCCTGAATCTTATCGCCGAAGATCTTTCTGTTAGGGACGGCAAACAGATAGAGCTTGGTATTGGCCGAGAGACTCAGGTTCCAGTTATAGACATTGTGGAAGCCGTAAGTCGTGTCCCGCACCTCTTCCTGTCTCGCCTGGTCCCAGGAGCGAGTGACCTTGCTCGAATACATACGGTCAGTGAAGTTGAAGGAGGGCGAGATGTTGATATAGTTGAACAGCGTAAAGTTGCCGCTGATCGGTATATTGTGCTGCATGCCGTTTTTCCAGTCCTTGATAAGATTGGAGTGCATGAGCTTGTCTTCCTTGGTGTTGATCGAGTTGCTGAGCTGTCCGGTATAGCTCATCGAGATCTTCTCATACCATTTCTCGTCGCCCACCTGATGCTTGCGGCGGAAGGGATAGAAGCGTGAGATGTTGATATTCAGGTCGGGCAGCGTCATGGCGATACTCGAATCGCACATATTCTGCGAGAGGTTGGCAGAGGAACTCAGCGACAGTCCGATGCTGGAGAAGGTGGTGCTCCAACTGACCGAAGAGGTACGTGTCGACTGGGTGAGCGACTGCGGATTGTACATACTCGTCAGATTGTTGCGCTCATACTTCGAAGACGCAAAGTTGACGCTTGCCGAAAGACTGCTGAAAGGGTTGGCCTTAGCGTCTTGGCGGTGGCTCCATTGCAGTTTGAAGCTCTTCTGCTCAGAGAAGTCCGGCATGCCCTTGTCGCCGGTCTTGGTGTCCTGATAGCTGAAGAGGAATGAGCCACTGTATTTATAGCGTTTCCGATAGTTGCTGGCTGCCGAGAAGCCCCACGAGCCTTTGGTGTAGATCTCGCCCAAGAGCTTCAGATCCCACTTGTCACTCATGGCAAAATAGTAGCCGCCATCGCGCAAATAAAATCCACGGCTGTTCTCATCACCATACGTCGGCATGATGAAGCCACTGGAATAGCTCTTGGTGAAGGGGAAAAAGCCGTAAGGAATGGCGAAAGGCAACGGCACATCGGCGACAACCAGATAGGCCGGGCCAAAGACCACATCCTTGCCGGGACGTACCTTGGCACGCGACAAAGCAATATAGAAGTCGGGATGCGGTGCGTCGCAAGTGGTGTAGCGTCCGTGAGCCAGATAGATCTCACCATTGTCGTTGCGTTTCGACTGCTCACTGGTCAGGAAGCCATCCTCCTGCTGGGTATATACATGTTTGATGAATCCTTTCTTGGTCTTGAAGTTAAACGACATTGTGTCGGTGTCGTAAGTGTCCTGTCCCATGACAAAGACCGGCTTACCCTTGATGCCGTCCTTTGCCGTGGTGTCTTTGGATCCGGTAGCATGCACAAGACTGCTGTCAAGACTCAGCTTGATCTTGTCGCTCTTCAAGTCCATATTCTCGTACTTCACCTCAGCCGAACCGTAGAGATGGGCGGTATTGGAGGATGCCATATACACCAGCGAGTCATCGGCCTGATAGGTCACGGGGGCGTCGATGCCGTTTTTCTTCTTACGGTTGATGGAGTCGAGGCGCAGCGAGTCGTCTACCGCCTTGTTGTGGTGATAGACAGCGAGTTGCAGCGAGTCCATGTCCGTGGTGTCGGTAGCGGCATCATCTGCCTGCAACCCTTTGACACGGGAGGAGTCCGTCTGTGTGGTATCAGCCTTCTTGCCGGTAAGCCGCTTGTCGGGAGAAGGCATAGCGCCACTGGCCATGGCCACAGCCATGACACCCACTGCCGATAATATAATGAAAGGCTTACTTCTCAATGGATATTCTGAATAATGTGAATACAATGAATAGCGCTCATCATGAGCTATGCAAAATTACGCAATATCTGTTGAACAACCGAGGGTTTACGCATTTTTAACGTTCAGGCTCAAACAGGGTTTTCCATTGCAGGAAACGCTGGAGACCGTCCTCTCCAAACTTGGCAAGGCTCTTCGCGGCCTGCTCTGGCGTCTTGACTTTCTTGAGATTGGACTTGCTGTAGAACTTATCAGCATAGCAAATCAGCTTCTCTTCCAGTGTCTCAGGCAGGAAATCCTGATGTGGCAACGGCAAGTTCTGACGCACGATCTCCTCTTTGGTCAGTCCCGCGCCGGTATGCCGCTCACACACACGGGCATGCTTGGGATAACCTTCCTCACGCATCAGCTCTGCGCCCAAACGGCCGTGACAGATATAAGGCTCTGTACCGTGACAGGCAATGCCGGGCGCGTCACAGCGAAAGATGCCGATGTCGTGAAGCATCGCTGCCTCCTCGACAAACTGCCGGTCGAGATTCAACTCGGGATGACGGTTGCAGATCTCCAGTGCCCGCGCCGTCACAGCACGACTGTGAACGAGCAGGATATGGCGCAACTCATCGTCGGCAGGGTAGTATTTGTCTATGATCTTCTGATAATCCATATAAAACGAATTCATCATCCACCCTTCTCCTTGCTTCCTTGCAGGCCTGGCCACGCCACAGCGGCGACGGCTCTGCTCTTTGGGAAGCAAAGAGAAGAATAGATGATGAAATATTAGTGTTGACGCTCTATGTAAGCGATGACATTGCCCTTCTGGACTTTGCAGCCCTGCTTGGCATTGATCTCCACAAGTTTGCCACCAAGATCAGCCTTGACTTCCACAAACTCACCCCATGGAGCCTGAATATAGCAGAAGGTGTCGCCTTCCTTATATTCCTTGCCAATGTAAGGCTCCACAGCAGGAGCGCATTCGCCCTCGCCCTGGAACTCCCAGAACACCTGACCCTTCACCGGAGCGACAATAGCGTCTGCCTTGGCGTGCTTGAAGGCGGCGAGCTCCTCTGCAGAGAGTTTGCTGCCCATCTTGGCATCCTTAGCCTTCTGCAGGTCGGCCAGCATGTTCTTCTTAGCCTGACCGCTCTTGTAGTTGCGATACTGCTCGGGGTGCATGGCGAGCTCGAAGAGTTCTTCGTCGTCCTTGCCATAGTCCCATCCGTTCTCGTCCATCTCCTTCTTGAAGTCGTCCAAAGCTGGCTTCAGCAAGGTATGAGGATCGATGTCGGTGAACTCATAGCCCTTTTCTTTGGCCAGTTCCTTCAGCTCGGGAGCGATCTCGCCAGGCACCTTGCCACTGCGGCCGAGAATCATTCCCCACATGGAATCATCCATATAGACATAGCGTCCCTTGCCTTGCTCCATAGACAGCAAGTTCATCAAAGAGATGTTCTTTGTATACTGAGAGAACGGTGTCACCAATGGTGGATAGCCCACGCGAGGCCAAACATAAGCGACCTCATTGAAGAGCTTGATGAGCAGATCATCGACGCTCAACTCGGGTTCGCCTTTCTTCTTACGCAGATTGTTGATAGTTCCGCGGATGCCGCCAAGGTCGCTCATCATCGAACCCATCATACCGCCAGGCAGTCCGCAGCTCAACAAGAGCGAGGACATCAACTTGTTTTGAGGATTGATGAAGTAGCCCAACCACTCGTCGATGAACTCCTGAGTCAGCGCACGTGCCTTCATATAGGCGTCCATGTTGATGTCTGCCACCTCAAAGCCGGCATTCTTCAACATGCTCTGCACAGAGATGACATCGGGATGAACCTTACCCCACGACAAAGGCTCAATGGCGGTATCGATGATATCAGCACCATTTTTGCAGACCTCCAATATAGAAGCCATGCTCAGACCCGGACCGGAATGGCCATGATACTCGATGATGATCTCGGGATGCTTGTCCTTGATCATCTTGGTGAGCTTGCCCAGAAAGGCAGGCTGACCGATTCCGGCCATATCCTTCAGGCAGATCTCCTCGGCTCCGGCCTCTATTTCCTGATCAGCCAGATGGCTGTAGTATTCAAGTGTATGGACGGGAGAAGTGGTGATACACAGTGTTCCCTGCGGTGTCATGCCGGCTTCCTTGGCCCATTTGATAGACGGTGCAATGTTGCGGATGTCATTCAGACCATCGAAGATACGGGGAATGTCCACACCCTGAGCATGCTTGACACGATACATCATCGCACGCACGTCGTCAGGCACAGGATACATGCGCAGCGCATTCAAGCCACGGTCGAGCATGTGGGTCTTGATGCCTGCCTCATTGAAAGGCTTGCAGAAGGCACGCACTGCATCGTTTGGATTCTCACCAGCCAAAAGCTGCACCTGCTCAAAAGCACCGCCGTTGGTCTCCACACGGGAGAAACATCCCATGTCTATGATGACCGGAGCGATACGCTCCAACTGATCCTTGCGTGGCTGAAACTTACCTGAGCTCTGCCACATGTCACGATAAACGAGACTGAACTGAATTTTCTTACTCATATTTATCTACTACTTCTGTTTTCATCTATTTCTTGCTGTGGGAGTCTCTTCCTCCCTCGCTAAGGCTGCAAAATTAAATAAAAAAAAGCAAAATACGGCTTGTACGGTTGATTTTTTATGATTTATAACTATCTTTGCACTCAAAAAGTAACACTCTCGATGATGCGTGCAAAAACATTGATCACTGTCACTTTGGCCGCAGGCTTGTTTGCAGCTTGCAGCAGTGACAAAGCAACAAAAGATCTCTCCAACATTCAGTTGGAGTCGGAACTGAAGATCACAGGCGACAAGACCGTCTATGGACTGGCCTGCGAGGGCTGCAACGACTCTACCATCCTGCTCCTGCCCAACGACGGAAGTGATCCGGTGAAATACGACATCATTGATGCCACACGCAACCACAAGATCCGGGGCAAGATCAAGACGGGTGACTGGATCTGTCTGCTCACCAACAAACACGACAAGCACGTGGCTGACTTCGTGATGGATCTCGACCAGTTGCGCGGCATCTGGTGCTATATCGTCATGCCGAAGATGCGCGACTATGCCAAAATGAGCAAGCGCCTGCAGGCCCGCATGATGGAGAACATGAGCGACTCGATGAAAGAAACGTTCCTCATCCCGCGCGAATATGGCTTCTGGCTCAAGCGGCAATGGCAAGCTCAAAGCGTCGGCTATGTCAAAGAAAGCAGCACACTGGCCGAAGAGAGCCCAGTGGTCTATCCTCAACTGGGCTATTACGTCGCCTGGGGCATCTGGAATGGCAAGATCGTCATCGCAAGAGGCATCCCGAAGTTCAGCGACACGGGGCAGGTGTCTGTGACAAATATGGTAAACGACACCTGCGACGTTGACTACTTAGATGCCGACTCTCTCGTGCTCTCATCCGACGGACAGAGCCGCAGCTACTACCGCAAGAGCGACATCAACGATGTCAACAAGCGGGCCAATGCCATCGCGGCCATGCGCAGCAAGCAGGCCCTCCAGCAGGCCACGGAAAGCAAATAACCGCACGAAAGATCTCCGAATGCAAAAAACCCTGGGCACCATTGCCTCAAATGGTGCCCAGGGCTTTTTAGGTATATGCGCATCTTTTTATGGATCCTTCATGCCAATATGCGCTCTGCGAGGAACAAGCAATCAGGAAAGCAAAGCGACTGAAACCTTTTCTTCTTGACGCCTTACCACGCAAACAAAGAACTTGACAAAAACCAGTCGGGAAGAAGTCTCAAAATAGAAAAAAAACGTATTATAAAACAGAAAAAGCAACTGCGAAAAGGCCATTTTTATAGCTTCATTTGGTCATCTCAGTGATTTTACGGTTCTTCCGAAAAATGGAGTGATAGATAGAAGATTGTAGCAAAAAAGAAGAAA